>Ga0214544_1000787_pt1 | contig 61354 bp, 36 predicted proteins | sample CNSS3metaG_FD_160074 | JGI IMG/M metagenome (GOLD analysis project Ga0214544, IMG submission 160074) | Root nodule microbial communities from cowpea collected in UCLA plant growth center, Los Angeles, California, USA - CNSS3 | ecosystem: Host-associated > Plants > Roots > Nodule | place: USA... | reverse complement strand
GTTTATGCACTTATTCTTTTACACTATGCTAAGTTTCATGTTACACTAGCTTACCCTTGCATTTTGTGTGTGTTCCTGTTATGTTTTCTCTTTTGCGATGATCACCTTTTGGTGGGAGCAGATGAGAAGGTTGTTCGAGATGAATCTGGGAGGAGCAGCGGTGCGGCCTAGATTTCCCTGTCTGGATGTCTTAGGAGTAGTTTCATGGCCATGTGGCCTTTTGTATTAGTTGCCTTGAGGGCAACCCTTTTGCAAGACTGTTAACCTTTTAGAATTGTGTTTTCTTATGGCATGGTTGTATGCACAGGTTTTCCTCTAAGTACTCCTATGGATGACTGTAATAGTTACTTTTCGTACGTTTCATGTTAATCTGATTGGTTCTCGTTATCAAAATTTTGTGATGCTTTATTTGGTAGAGTAATCTATTAAAATGAGACGTCACAAGCTTGATTCAACAGAATTAGCAACAAAAAAATAATTTATCTGACGGTCTGTTGAGTGATTATGAATTAATCGATCCCTCTCCAGACATATTATATTATAAATATGGTAAGTAAATCTTTTTAAATATATAGATTATATAAATTATGCTTTAGATTCACAATAAAAATAGTAATAAATAATTTACACTGTGATAAAGGTTGTTTTTATCTCACAATATTAATTGTTTTGAAAAACAAAAATTTGAAATTTATAAAGGATACAATAGGATAATAAAAATATCTTAAAAATCACTTGAAGAAAGATTCTTTAAGATGTTATTTTAAAAACATAAAAACCGTTGAGGCATTTGAACTGTTGAGGCCTAAGTCTTGAAATATGACTGATAATAGTCACATCGAAAGCAAGAAACTGTGGTGATATTTCAATGGCTTCAGGTTTTGTTGCTCCTCAACTCAAACTTGCTATATGTGCAATTCTGGTGCTACCATTCTTAATCACAATAGCCACTGCTGCTGATATATTACTTGATTGGCACGTCTCCACTGACTTCAATTTAAAGCATGTTTCTACTGATCAACCTGTGGAGATTATGAATACCTTTCATCTGTTCATCTTTTTATTTGTCTTACTCATGCATCTTTCAATACTATTGTTCTTCAATACTTTTTGCAGGTAATAACTATCAATGGCATGTTCCCGGGACCCCTTATAAATGCAACAACAAACGATGTTATTCATGTCAATGTTTTCAATCACTTGGATGATCCCTTGCTCTTTACATGGTGTACATATTATGTACTCCTTACTTTCTTTTAATGGCATTGGACAGATATGGTAGTTTTATTATTGTGGGGGGCATTGGAATGTACGAATTTTTATTGGAATAGACGGCGGGTTGGAATATTTACTGTGGGATCGATGGAAAGATTTATGAGTTGTTCCAATGATAGTAAAGCATCATTGGTATATGTTGATGAAAAATTTACCGAAGGCCAGACTTGTAATTGAACAAGGTATGCTCGAGAAAAAAATGAGGGTTCACTGATGAATAACAGAAGGAATTAGATGTATTGCGTCTAAAAGACTTGAAAACAAAATATTATTTGTTTCAAGTCATTGATCAATCTATTTTGAAAACCATTCTCAAAAAGGATATCTGGAATTCAATGAAGAATAAACATCAAGATCTGCAAGAGTTAACATCAAGCTCTTTGTGGTGAGTATGAAACAATTGGAATGAAGTCCCGAGAATCAATCACGGACTACTTTGCATGTGCAATGACAATTGTCAACAAGATGCGCACTTATGATGATAGAACTGAAGAAACAAATGTGGTTGAAAAGATACTTTGATCTTTAGGATCATAATTGATTTTGTTGTATCTTCTATGGAAGAATCAAAAGACATTGATGCTCTTTCACATGATGAATTGCAAAGATCATCATTAGTGTATGAACGAAAAAAATTAATCCGTGAGAAGTTGAGAAGCAAGCATTAAAGGTTTCTACCAATTACTTATTCTAATGATTTTAGAAGACGGGATAGAGGTAGAGACAGAGGACAAGGATCGCAAGGTGCTAAGTTCTAGGAGTCATAGTGATCGATCTCAAGTAATTAAGGAAAATATGGGCCTACAGAAGTTTGAAATCTTTGATGCATTTAAAGCTTTCAAAGCAAGAGTTGAGAAAGAATAATAAAAGAACATTAAAACTCTTAACAGATCATGGTAAAAAATACTACTCATGAGTTTAGTGTATGGTAAAAAATACTACTCATATGAGTTTAGTGTTTTTCATGAAGAACATGACATCAGGAAAGCTACCACACTCATGTTTGAAGTTGGGGATATTTTAGTTCGTTAATATGCACATTTGAAGTGTTGATAGCAACAACTTGAAGGTTAATGCTGCACATCAATGATTTTTCAATACATTGTATTCTCATCTTTGTCTTCATGTATGTGTCTAAGAACTGACTAGAGGGGTATAAGTTAGGGATATTTTGATATCATGGTAAAGAATACTACTCAGATGAGTTTAATGTTTTTCATGAAGAACATGACATCAGGAAAGAGCTTACGAGATAATACACCACAACAAATGGTACATAAAAAAGGAAAAATAGAACAATTCTTAACATGATGAGAAGTTTGCCACCCAAGGGCGAGTTCCAAAGACATTTTGGTCAGCAGTTGTAAATGTTTTAAACAAAAGTCCAACTTTTACTATTCAAAACATAATAATACCCAAGAAAACTATATCATTCTGAATAATATAGAAAAAGAGAGAAGATTTTCTATCATAGAAAGCCACTTCCAGGATTCACATATTTTGGTATTGCTTCAGTTTTAGGAGTACAATTCTTGTCTTGGTGTAGGAATGGCATAAAACAAAGGCTGGATTCATGGGAAGATGGAGTGTCTGGAACAAACTGCCCGTCCAACATGGCACCAATTGGACTTATACTTTCCCTGCCAAAGACCAGATTGGCACATTCTCTTACTTTCCTTCCATCAATTTCCTTAAAGCTGGAGGAGGCTTTGGTCCAATTCGAGTCAACAATCGACCAGTCATAAGTGTTCCTTTCCCAACACCAGAGGCAGAGTTTGATCTTCTAATTGGTGACTGGTACAACACTAGCTACAACGTAACTTTCATGTCATTTCACCATTGATACTATGATGACTTTAGCAATTCGTTGGAATGCTGCTTCATTTCCTGATCTCTAATTTGATATTAGTTACTTTCTGTGTTTATTTTTTTATTTGCTGACCCTGAATATACTTGATATTATTCCAACCAGGACGTTAGGTCCAGGTTTAATACTACAAATGTTCTTTCCCCTGATTGGATGCTAATAAATGGAAAAAGACCATACATGAGGAACTTTTCTCTATCATACGAGACATTCAATGTTACAGCAGGTAAGAAGTGAATAAGAGGAGTTTTGTGACTCACTTTATGGTCGTGTTGTGTAGTACCTTAAATCCTTTATGATCATGTGTCACAGGAAAAAAGTATTTGCTTAGGATATCAAATATTGGGACAACTTGGAGCTTCAATTTCAGGATTCAAGATCATCAAATGGTTTTGGTTGAAACTGAAGGTTCTTATGTGAATCAAATAGAGTTGGAGTCTCTTGATGTTCATGTAGGTCAATCCTATTCAGTTCTTGTCACAGCAAACCAAGATGCTGCTGATTACTACATAGTGGCCTCTCCTAAAATGAGTAATGCCACAGATAATAGCACTCTCGTTGGCGTTGCTGTGCTTCATTATCATAACTCTACCACACAGGCTAATGGGTCTCTCCCAAGCGGTCCAGATCCATTTGATCTGCAATTTTCCATCAACCAAGCAAACTCCATTAGGTAATTGCATGTCATCTAGTGATGCTCCCAATGCTCAAAAGAGCTTCTACATTAATATAATATTAGCAATAATGCCTCTAAACAGTTCATGTTTGTGACATATGCAAACATTCACATTATGGGTTTGTTTGAATTGAAGGTGGAACCTAACCACTGGAGCTGCAAGGTCTAATCCTCAGGGAACATTCAATGTATGGGATGTGCCAATTGTTAGGTAAACTTAAATGTGGGTAGTTGGAAGTTGCTATATTAATTGTCTAGGAGATTGCAGAAGGTTGAGAGTGGGTCTAGCTATGATTAAGCATGCAATAGAGTTCATTAATTGTGAGTTAGGTAGTAGTTATATTTAATGAATGTAGTTGAAGGGTCATGTCCAAAGGCCTATAAAAGGACCATGTAGTGTTTCATTTCAAAACATAACAAATTTGAATACGAAGAGTGTTTATCCAGAGATACTTGTTTGTCAACAAATTGGCATCAGAGCTTGAGAGCCTGAGTGTTTGAGTGAGTTAGAGAGTTTGATCGAGATGGCCAGCTTAGCTAACAGTATGCCCCTACCAAAGTTATCAAAAGGCGTCAGCTATGATAACTGAAGCCTACAGATGAAGGCTCTCCTTGGTTCCCAAGAAGTATGGGAGGTGGTCGAAAATGGGCACCAAGAACTAGAGGACGTTGGAGAAATGGCGATAGCCCAGCTTGCTACGTTAAAAGCAACACGAGCAAAGGACAAAACGGCTCTGTACGTGTTGTACCGAGCTGTTGATGAGTCCGGCTTTGAGAAGATAGCAAATGCTATGTCTTCAAAAGAAGCGTGGGATATTATGGAGAAGGCATACAAAGGGGATAACCGTGTGAAGCAAGTTCGGCTTCAAACTCTCAGAGGCGAGCTTGAAAGGATGAGGATGAAGGAAGATGAAGGGGTTGCCGAGTACGTTTCCCGAGTTGAGGCTGTAGTGAAGCTCGGTAGAAATGGAGAGACACTGCCCGCTTGCCGAGTGGTAGAGGAAATCTTGAGGTCGTTAACCGACAACTTCGAGAATATAGTTTGCGCAATAGAGGAATTCAAGGACTTGACAGTGCTCTCGGTGGAAGAGCTTGCCGGGTCACTTGAAGCGCATGAGCAGTGGAGAAGGAAGAAGAAGGAGGAGTCCCTTGATCAAGCACTCTAAGCAAAGGCAACCATTAGGGAGAAGAAGGTTCCTTATACTCAGAACACTCGAGGCCGAGGTGGTAGAGGCAAAGGAGGATATGAAAGAGGTTAAGAACAAGTCGGCCAACAAAACTGGCGTGGCCGAGGACAAGGTGGAGGTCGTAGTGGTAGAGGCCGAGGAGGTCAGTCGAACAACTCAGGAGTTGAGTGCTTCAAATGTGGTAAGTATGGTCATTTTGCCAAAAAATGCTACTCAGGAGTTAAATGTTACAATTGTGAGAAGGTTGGACATTTCGCGAAGGATTGTCGATCTGAAAGCAAGAAGGAAATGAACTTCCTTTCTGAGGATGCTGAGGAAGAAGGAATATTGATGATGTCCAGAAGATCAAGTGTCGAGCTATGTCTCAGCTGTTCTGACAAATCAGTTTGGTACCTTGATACAGGAGCAAACAACCACATGTGCTGGGACGAGAGTCTTTATAAGGAGCTCATCAAAGTTGAGGTTGTACACGTATCATTTGGAGATGCATCAAAGGTTGCAGTAAAAGACCGGGGTACAATCTGGTACCTGCAGAAGAACAACCGAGTTGGAGAAATCAGAGACGTGTACTATGTACTTGATCTCAAGAGCAACATATTGAGCATGGGCCAGTTGATGGAGAAAGGCTACTCGGTTCTGATAAAAGACCGAGTACTATACTTGAAAGACAAGTTGGATCGATTGATTGCTCGAGTAGAGATGAAGAAGAACGAAACGTACAAGCTAGACTTGAAAATAGTCCAAGAGAGGTGCTTGAAACTTGACGTGAAGGATGGAGCTATGATGTGGCACTTCCGGTTTGGCCACTTGCATTTTGGTGGGTTAGCCGAGTTGGTGAAAAAGGAGATGATGCCAGGACTCCCGATTGTGGAGTTTTTGTGAAGAGTACGTGCTCGGGAAGCATCCGAGGACCTCATTTTTTAGGACTGCCGAGTATTGGGCAAAGGAACCACTCAGATTAATTCACACAGACATTTGTGGACCAATTACCCCTGAATCTTTCAGTGAGAAAATGTATTTCATTTCTTTCATAAATGATTTTTCAAGAAAAAGATGGGTGTATTTTTTGAAGGAGAAATCCGAGGTGTTCCGAGTGTTTAAAAGGTTCAAAGCAATGGTTGAAAAGGAGATTGCCATGCCTATCAAATCTGTTAGGTTTGATCGAGGAGGCGAGTTCATTTCATTCGAGCTCATGGAGTATTGTGAGGAGCAAGAAATAAGGAGATTTCTGACAACACCATACTCACCCCAACAGAATGGAGTAGCTTAGAGGAAAAATCGAACCATACTTGACATGGTATGAACAATGTTGAAAAGCAATAACATGCCTAAGGAGTTCTGGCGGAGGTAGTGCAATGTGCCTAGAGGTGTCAATTTGGCCCCTAGCCCATGGGCCAGGCCTGGCCCACTCTTCATTAAGCCCTTTTTTAGGGGGCCCCCAAATGAAGGGGCCAAAAAAAAGCCCCATCCCCCAAAACCCCCTCTCTAGTGGGTTAGGACTAGGGCTAAGGTGAGTTAGCCTACCAAATACTACATTAAGCTAGATTTAAAGATTAAGTCGAGCGACCCGGACGAGCCTGATGACCCGGACGGGCTCGACGACCCGGACAGACCCGATGACAAGGACGAGCACGATGACAAGGACGGGCACGACGACCTGGACGGGCCCGACGACCCGGATATGACTTACGACCCGAACTGGTCCTACGACCTAGACGGACCCGACGACCCGAACAAGCCTAATGACTCGGACGAGCCCAATTATCCAAACAGGCTCAATGACCCGAACGGGCACGATGACCAGGACGAGAACGATGACAAGGACGGGCCCGACTACGCGAACGGGCCCAAAGACCAGGATGGGCCCGACGACCCGTATGAGTCCGATGACCTAGACGGTCCCAACGGGCCCAACGACCCGAACGTGTCCGATGATCCAAACATATCCAACGACCCGAACGGGCCCGACGACCAAGATGACTCGGACGGCCCGTCGAACCAGACGGGCCCGATGACCCAAACGGACCCAACGACCCAAAATGGCCCAACGACCCGGACGGGCTCGATAATCCAGACAAACCAAATGACCTGAACGGGCCTGACGACCTAAATGATCCCCACGACCCAACGACGCAGACGGGCCCAGTGATCCAAACAGACCCAACGACCCGAATGGGCCCAAAGACGTAGATGGGCCTGACGACCCAAATGGGCCCGACGACCCAGATGGGCTCGACGACCCAGACGGGCCCGACGACCCGGACATGCTCGATGACCCAAACAGGCCGAAAGACCAAAACAGGCCTAAAGACACGAATGGGCCCGATGATCTAGATAGGCCCAACGACCTAAACGAGCTCGACGACCTGGATGGCCACGACAACTCAGGCTACCCGACGACACAGACGGGCCATTCATGCCGTTGGGCATGTGTGGATCATCAGGCACATCCGGCTCGTTGGGCCTGTCCGAGTCGTCGGGCCCGTCTGGATCGTCTGGTGCATTCGGGTCATTGGATCTATCTGGATCATTGGGTCTGTCCGAATCGTTGGGCTTGTCAGATTGTTGGGTATGTCCGGGTCGTCGAGCCCGTTTGAGTCGTTGGACCCGTCTCAGTCGTTGGGCCAATCCGGGTCGTAGGGCCTGACCAAGTCGTAGGCCCCGTATAGATCATTAGGCATGTCCGTGTCATCGGGCATGTCTGGATCATCGGGCTCGTCTGGGTAGTTGGGCCCGTTTTGGTCGTCGTACCCGTCCGAGTCATCGGGCACGTTCGGATTGTTGGGATCGTTTGGGTCCTTGGGCTCGTCTAGGTCGTAGGGTCCCTCCAGGTCGTCGGGCGCGTCCGGGTTGTCAGACTCGTCTATGTCATCCGGGTTGTTAAACCCGTCTGTGTCGTCGGGACCGTTTGGGTCATCAGGACCGTCCGAGTTGTCGGGTCCATACGGGTCGTCGGGCTTGTTTAGGTCGTAGGGCATGTCCGGGTTGTTGGGCCAGTTTGGGTCATAGGGCCCGTCTAGGTCGTCGGGTTCGTCTGGGTCGTCCAGGTCATCGGGCCTGTCTGTATCGTCGAGCACGTCCGGCTCGACAGGCCTATCAAGGTCATCAGGCTCGTCCGGGTTGTCGAGTCCATACAAATCGTCGGGCCCGTCTGGGTCGTCGGGCTTGTTTGGGTCGTATTGTCCGTCCAGGTCGTCGGGCCTATCTGTGTCGTCAAGGACGTTCGGGTCATCAAGCCTATCTGGGTCATCAGGCTCGTCCGGGTTGTCGGGTCCATACAAATCGTCGGGCCCATCTGGGTCGTCGGGCTTGTTTGTGTCGTAGGGCCCGTCCGGATCGTCGGGCCAGTTTGGGTCATAGGGACGTCCGGGTCGTCGAACCCTTCCAAGTCGTCGAGCCTGTCCAGATTGTCGTACCCGTCCGGATCGTCAAACCTGTTTGGGTCATCAGGCTCGTTAGGGTTGTTGGGTCCGTTCGGGTCATCGGGCCAGTTTGGGTCATAAGGACGTCCGGGTCGTCGGGCCCTTCCAGGTTGTCGAGCCCGTCCAGGTTGTCGTACCCGTCCGGATCGTCAGGCCCGTCTGGGTCATCAGGTTCGTTAGGGTTATTGGGTCGTCGTGCCCGTCAACATCATCGGGTCCGTTCGGATCATTGGGCCCCTCCACGTCGTCGTGCCCAACCCCTGCTCCAATCCCTGCTCCCTTTGTGTCCCCACCATCAAGTGTTCCATCATCCAACGCATACAATCCACACAAAACAAGGTATTGTCCCTGTGCTGTTACATCATTTATGTGAGATGTTTATAGAGTAATACACCAATCTCAATAGTGAGATAAGGCTTTGGGTTTGTTGGTGTTTGCTTATGAATGATATGATATCATAGAAAATAACATGCAGAAAAAAAAATAAGGAGGCAGGAAACAGAAAGAGAAAGAGGGAGCAGAGGAGGTAGTAGGAGTGTTTTCTATATTATTTCCTAGAATGGAAAATCTAGGATAGATATAGTTTGTGAAGCATAACCAACAACAAGAAAAAGACAAACTCTATTTTGTAACAAAATCTCCCATCCAAATGGGCTTTTTCTTCTTTCTATTGGCTTCTCATAACCTTGCTTGTTATTGCACTGCTCTTTTTTTTTCATAATTCATATCACCCCTTCCTGATGACTAAATGCCTTACCCTCAAGGTGTAAATCGGAGTATTCTTGCACAAAGGCATGAAGGTATTGTTGCAGGATGCGATTAACAACTTCAGTTTGGCCATCTCCTTGTCGATGATAAGCGATGGTCATGCGTAACTTGGTTCCACTAAGCTTGAATAGTTCTTTCCAAAAATGGCTCATAAATGTAGGATCTCGATCAGACAAAATGCTTTTGGGCATTCCATGGAGTTTGCATATCATGCAAGCAAACAAACCACCCACTTGAGAAGTTGTGGAAACAGAAGACAAGGTTCCAAAATGTGCAGCCTTAGAGAAACAGTCAACAACTACCAAAATGACAATGTGATTTTGGAATGAAGGGAGGCATATTATGAAGTCTGCTGATACATCTTCCCAAATGCCCGAAGGGATGGGTAGTGGTTGAAGTAAGCCATATGGTGCATGTGTTGGAGCTTTAACCTGTTGGCAAATGATACAATTGTTAACAAATTTAGTGACATCCTCTTTCATTTCAGGTCAGAAAAAATTCTCAGATAAACGCCCATAGGTCTTTAAAATTCCAGCATGACCACCAATCGGAGTTGCATGGTACTCTTCTAGTAACAGGGGAATAAGAGCAAATTTAGTGGAAAGATAAATTTTGCCCCGATAAAACATAACACTACTAATGATTTGATACTCGGAGAAGCCTTGAGGGTCTGCTTCCACTTGCTTTAATAGATGAACAAGCTCTTGGTCGGTCTTATACCCTTCTTGCACCTTCCTAAAAATGTTGAGATAAGGAATAGTGATGCCAAAAAATTGCCCAGTCCAGTCTAGTACTCTTGAGGGTGCATCTGCAACTTTATTGTGACCCCTAGCTTTGTACTGAATGTCATAGTTGTAACCCAAAAGTTTCGAGATGTAGTATTTGTTGTTCAGGGGTTTGGATTACTTGTGTCATTAACTCTGGCAAACTCCTTTGGTCGGTGTAGATTGTGAATCTTCGTCCCAAGAGATAGGTTCACCACTTATTCACTGCCTCTGTGATAGCATGCAATTCTCGAACATAAGTTGAAGAAGTGAGAAGCTTATGGCAAAACTTCTAACTAAAAAAACTGATTGGGTGCCCATCTTGTTGCAACATAGCACCCATCCCCATTTCTGACGCATATGTTTCCAGAATGAAGTCCTTTTGAAAATCTAGCAAACGCAACATTGGGGTAGACACCATGGCCTGTTTAAGCTACTCAAAAGCATCTTGAGTTTTTGTTGTCCACAAAAACTTATCCTTCTTCAATATCTCGGTCAAGGGAAATGCTATAGAGGCATACCCACGGATGAATTTCCTATAGAACCCTGTACGGCCAAGGAACCCTCGAAGTTGCTTAATATTGGCAGGAACAGGCCAAGCAGTCATGACTTTCAACTTTTCAGGATCAACCTCAACTCCATTGCGAGAGACAATATGGCCAAGGTATTCTATAGCAACCTAGGCAAAGGTGCACTTTGTTTTCTTCAAAAAGAATTGATTAGTTAATAAACAATCAAAAATCGTTCGCAAGTGTAATAAGTGTTCATCAAGTGTCTTGCTATAGATTAAAATATCGTCAAAGAAAACTATGACAAACCGTCGAAGATAAGGTTGGAAGATTTCATTTATTGTGGCTTGAAATGTTGTAGGCGCATTGCATAACCAAAATGACATTACAAGAAACTCGTAATGGCCTTCATGAGTCTGGAAAGCTGTCTTATAAATATCTGCCTCCTGCATTTTGATTTGGTGATATCCAGAACACAAATCTAGTTTGATAAACCAACGGGTTCCATGGAGCTCATCTAATAACTCGTCAATGGATGGAATTGGAAAGCGATCCTTATTGGTTATGGCATTAAGAGCTCGATAGTCGACGCAAAACCGCCAACTTCTGTTTTTTTGTTCGAACTAACAAGACTGGGGAAGAGTAAGAGTTGCAGCTTCTTTGAATGAGCCTTGTTTCCATCATTTCTCCAATCAACCTTTCGATCTCTTGCTTTTGAAAATGAGAATATCTATACGGTCGCACATTCACGGGATTGGAACCCTGGAGAATGGGAATTTTGTGGTCAGTGCGACGAAGAGGGGGAAGGTCGTTCGATTTCTTGAACAGATGCGCAAACTCGTCTATCAAAGCAGCCACTGGTTTCTAGTAGAGTTGGGAATTCAATACTGAAGGTGAAGAAGGAATGACTTGAAGATGGAATATTTCAACAATGACATCTATGGAGGCTAGGCGTTGGAATTGGGCCATCGTGGCATTGTGGTTTAGGTTGGCCTTGCAGCTGAATTACCTTCCCATTCATTATAAACTTTATCGCCAATGTCTCAAAATCAGTTAGCACATGTCCAAGAGACTTAAGCCATTGAATCCCCAGACTAAATCAGCCACACTAAGTGGTAGAACGAACAAGTCCACATTGAATTGTTAGGAATCAATTTTTAGACTTACATTTGGGCAATAAGCATCACATCGAAGCTCTTCTCCGCTGCCCACCAACACTGAAAAGGGTTGGGCCTGGTATAGTTATAAGCCCAAAAATTTCGCAACCCTTTCTTGGACAAAATTATGAGTACTCTCGTTGTCCACTAGAATGGTAATAGTTGATCTGCCAATAATACCTTGGACCCGTAGGGTTTGTGGAGCTGTTTGACCCGTTAGGGTATGAATGCTAATGTGTACGTTAAGTGATTCAAGTGTACTATGTGGGTCTGGATCCGAGTCTGGACTCGGGTCAACTTGTAGATCCGATTGTTCCAACAAATGATTAAGCTCATCATTCGTGGAAGGAATCTCTGGAGCTGCTATCAACAAATTAAATTGCTTTTTACAGTAATGGCCACGAGCATATTTTTCATCACAATAATAGCAAAGTCCTTTCTCTCATCTTGCTTGTAATTTTGTTGTTGTTAGCTTAACAAGCGTCACAACTCTAGAAGAAGAAGAATTACTCGGCGATGGTGAGGTTGATAAAGGCTTCACATGGGTTGGTGTGGGTAGCAACCCAACTGTATTGTGATTTGCAGTTGGTGATGCTCTATACCCTGTATTGGACTTAGCAGTGTTGAATCCCAATTTCAGCGTATTGGCTGTGATTTTCTCTTCTTGTAATTTGGCAATACTAATTGCTTCAGAGAGTGAGTTGGGGCGAAACGGAATTACCTCTCGACGTATTTCTGGTTTGAGTCCAGATATAAAGCAACTGAGATAGAAAGGAGCAGAGAGACCATTCACTTGGTTGGCTAGATTTTCAAATTGCGCCTTGTATTCTCGAACAGAGGCTATCTGAGTCAACTTGAACAAGGCACCTTGTGGGTCGTCAAATTTCGAAGGAGCAAATCGAAGTTCTAAGGTCCTTAGAAACACCGACCATGACGAAAGTTTTCCGTTTGAATGCATCCATTGATACCTTGAATGCATCCATTGAGACCAACTGAGAGTTTCACCTTCCATATAGAAAGAAGCATACACAACTGCTGCTCATTCGCGGTCCGATGGTAATCGAAAAATTGGTTCACCTTAAATATCCAACCTAAAGGATCGTTACCAACAAATCTTGGAACCTCTAGCCGAATGTTAGTAGGTATGGGTTGGACTGATGGGTCCACTTGTAAGTTGGATTTCACTTTGGATTAGCTAGGGTGGTGGTTGTTTAGTATTGTATAGAACGATGGAAAATTATGCATGGTTTAGGTTCAACATGTAAAAGATGAGTAATAAATAGATACTTAACGGAGAAAAACTGGATTGTTTAGTTAGGATTTAAAGTATAAAGTCACACGCAAACTAAGAGGTAACAGATAAAAGAAGTATGGGTAGGTGAAGTGTGGGGTTGAGGCAAAGCATATTGAAGAGTGATGTATTGTGTATACTCTACGTATAGCCTACAGTTTTCCTCCCCAAATAGTTTTTAGTATACTTTTTTGTTTAGTATAAATGTAGGTATAATCTAAAGGACGAGGGTGCTTAAACACAAAGCTTTCACCACCTGAACAAGCAAGCTCTATAATAGTAGAATAAAAAGGGTTTTCTAATAAAATCATGAATAAAAAAAAAAATATGAATCTAGATAAAAGAAGAGGTTAAAGAAGGTTTATGAATGTAGTATAGTTTCCATTTTAGGTTGCACCACACTTATTCATACAGAACACTACGGATACTCGAAATATTCCAGAGGTATATTATATTCTCTTAATTTTATTTTAAAACGTTTTCATTATATAAATGAAAATATTATAGTTATTCAATAGGAATTATAATACGAAAATGATTTAGGTTTATTTTTAGTACATATTTGTTCTGCTGAAATTAAGACTTGTTTTAATTTTTTATGTCACGTCTTATATTTTAAATTCTCTATAGATATTCATGTCTTTTTGTTTTTTAACCAAAAAAAACTTCGAAGCGTTTTTAGCATGGACTTTTTCTTCTTGCATTCCCATTATTAATAATTGCACCTCACACTAATAAATAAATAAATTAATTAATTAAAATATTCTCTCATTGCACCACGTCACTGCTACCACCGTTGTTGCTTTCTCCGTTTATCATTGCAACCTTTAACAAAAAGAAAAAAGAAGAAGAAGAAAGAATTCATTCTAAAAAAAGCTAATTCTAAAAGAAATTATCATATATGTTATCCCGAAAAGTTTTCAAAATAAAAATCCAAAAGCTACATCTACAAAGGATAAAATAATCTTCTTCAAAAATCATGGATGCCATCAGAAATTATGGAGGTACAGAAGAAGAAACCTTCTTAACGAAGTTATTTGGGCCGGGTCGTTTAGTTAAACGACATCGTTTCAAGTGATGTCTTGAGTATTCTAGGTAGATGAGCTTGATTTATCAAGAGGACCCCATGACACTAATTAAATCTGTCACAAAAAATTAGAGTTCAATTTCATCCCTATCCAACTTTACAGTGACTTTAATGTTTTAAATTCATTTTATTATTTCGAGAGATCCGATGTTTTCTTTATATCAAGAGCTGATTCTGTTTGGAAAAACCGAACACTAGTTCCATCTGTCTTTTACCAGACATTTTTTTTTTCTTTTTAAGAAATTATCCAAATATTAATGACCGTTTAAGAAAAAAAAAAGTGGTAATTGAACACCAAAATTATGTTTTGCAAGTGAAACCCTGGTTAGAAACCCACTCACTGTGTAAACTCTATCTGCATCACCCTGTTTCTTCATTTTTAGCATATTTATTAATCATAAACTAATTCCGATTAATTACAACTTAATCCTCAACTTGTATTGACGTGATGTCATGCTGCGTTTGACTTGTTAAAAAAAGAATAAGAAGAAACAGAAAAGAAAGGCACAGAAAAGGAACTTTGTTATAGAATGATTGCATATAAATTAATTTACATATACAGTGGACTTCATAATAATAATAATAGGTAGAGTGTAAATCTACACTTGGGGAGTAATCAGTTTTCTTCAACGCCTCTTTTTACTTGAACAAAAAGAAAAGAAAGCAATGAATGAAATTCAAAATCTGCCATAGAGTTTAGCAATGTAATGTGTGATTTGTGTAGTTAGCATTAGCTGTATCTGAGGCAGAGTTGAGGATTTGGTGGGGAAATTGAGGGCTGTGAATGGTTTCATGGGTTGCTTAGGTGTAATGAGTAGGCAATTAAGATGAAGCAAAGAAAAGAACAAAATTATCTGAACAAGAATAATTATTTTGAAGGAGAAAAAGGACAAGTTGAGGATTCATGTGGGAATAACAGTTACTTACTGGCTTTCCCTACTTTTTATTCTATTTCCATGGCCAATGTGAGGGGACACAGAGAGAAAGACATGGAGGAGGAGATGTTTTATTGTGGAGGAAACAATGAAACTTAAGCAGAGACTTTTTGGACAGTCATAACACATCACATTCTCTGGCACGGAAAAAGAAGTGAAAAAAGATATACCCACATGCGCTATCCATGAGTTGGAGAGGTCTTTTCAGAGAACAAATTAAAACTTTCTCCAATAAACAACTGACCTCACCCACAAATCACCGTGCTTCTCCCATCAACTCCACAAAGAATCAAAAGAATCATGTAATGTAATTTTTGATAAATGTATGGATCAAAAAATTAAACGAAAAAAAAAGAAAAAAATCAGATCACAGACAACAGATGTATCGCGAAAACTGCACATAGCCACAGCTTCAATGTGAGATGTCAATCTAAACCTTGTCAGTAGTGACAATCCACCAAAGCTGGGGCAGTTAAGACAAGACTTGTTTGTGGTTGTTGTTGTTGTTGCTGCTGCTGCTGTTGTTTCTGTCCATGTTGCTGTTGTTGATGTTGCTTGGATGCAAAGGAAAACTTGGATTCTCTTGGATCATCTTCTGGGGCAGGAAGATTGAGATCCAATTCCAAGTTCAACACATTCCTTTTCTTTCTGGGGTGATCTTCTTCCGGTTCCAGAGCCAAGGGGGTGAAGGAGAGTGTGGTGGGGATCCCCACCGGTGCGCGGTGGCGTCTCATGTGGCCGCCCAGTGCCTGCCCCGATGTGAATTCAGCACCGCAGATGGAGCACTCGTGCACCTTGGATTTGTTGTACAAATTGGCCTTTGAACTGAGTTGAAGGGAAAATGGTGATTTATTATTGTTGTTGGTCTTCAATTGAAACTCTTCTTCATCTGATGACAAAAGGTGTTGGTGCTTCTTGTCTTGGGCAATGGGCATGATTGCCTTGGGCTTCTTGTGACTGGCCCTGTGCCCTCCAAGTGCTTGAAAAGAAGGGAAAGTTCTGTTACATGTCTTGCATTCATAAACATAGTACCCTGCCCTGCTAGACCCCAAGGTAGCCGCCTCCAAGAATTTCCTACTGCTGTACTTGGCGTAGTTCATGCCAACATCTTCCTCCACATGTTTCGGAGATTCCCGGGATTGTCCTTGTGCTAGAAGGATGAGGCAATTGGCCATGTCCTCTTCTTCGTCTGTGCTGTCTTGTAATCCTGCAGAAGAAGTGGTGGGAGAGTTGTTGCTGTTGTTGTTGATGATGTTGTGGTTGTTATTATTAATATCATGGTTTTTGTTGTTGTTGTTGCTGGTGATGTTGCTGGTGTTGGTGTTGGTGTTGGTGTTGTCATCAACATTGTAAAAATCATCTCTTTCTCCTTCTCCGGTGGAGGAATTGGCGGTGACAGAGAAGGGGATAGGGGATTGAGGTCTGACCCTTTTGGTTCTTTTCCCCTTGACAATGTTGGCGTGATCTTTAGACCCCCCCAGAGAGAGTTCCTCTGGTGCTTCCATGTTTCTTCCTGACACAACCTTTGAGAGGCCTAAGCCTAACCTTAAAAAAACAAATAGAGAGAGAGAGAGAAAGAGGGTTGGAGGGTTGTAAGGAAGCAGAGAAAGAAGAGTGGAGGTTGGTTCTTAAATATAGATTGGGAGTGAAGGATATAATAAGTCGGGGGAGTCAAAAGCCACCCAATACAACAGTAACTGTGAATCAGCCCTGCAACCCAAGTTTTGGAAGTGTTTATTTATAGGATAGTAAATATAGGAAAATTTAGAAAACAAAAGAGAGAATATAGCACTCACACCAAAAATAATGTAATTTAACAGAAAGTGACCAAATTTGGAGAGTGTGGTGAAGGGTGAACAGATTGGAAGAGAAGGGAAAAGAGTGGTTTATTAAACACAACTCCGTCTCACACTCTCTTTCTTACACTTTGCCAACGCACTTCACGAAATCAAAAACTCCCCCAACCAAACCTTGGTGGCACAATTTTATAACCTCTCTTTATTCATCCATTCACTCCCTACTCTCACTATTTACAACACTGCTTTCACATTTAAACCTTTCATAACATCCTTATCCTCTAATTCTCATCCAACATCCCCTTTTTTAGTTTTAAACATTTTTCAATCTTTTTAATTAAATCCATCTCTGGATTCCCTATTTCTCGTTCTATATATATCTTTATCCATGCTTTCGAGATCTAAACCACACAAACCTTTACTATCTTCTATTGTAACTTGCACCATTCTCCCTCACAAACAAAAAACATCATAAATGAATCCAAGTTCTCATCAACACAACCTTATCCTCGCTTCAGTTTTTTGTTGGATGTTTTAACGAATGTGAGTGATGAATAGATTTGGGAGAGAGAGTGAAAAAAGTGAAAGAAAAAAAAAATAAGGCATTACTTTGGAAGAAGGATTTGTGCACGAGATGATTGGAGTGCAAGCCTGGAACCACGGAATTTGCGGTGCTTCCTTCACTAAACTTTTTATTTATATCAGTCTCTCTTCTTATGCCTTTTGCATTCTGTCATGTCTGCATCACCACACATTCCATGGACTTCTTGTGCTTCCCACTCTCTCTTCTTCTCTTTTCTCCCTCAATTATAGTAAAACAACATCATCAAAAAAACAACACCAACTGTAACTGTAACTTTTATACTAAATAGGCCAAAACACTTGTACGATGGGACTACAGTTATTTGAGTGTCAAATCTTTTTCTCCTGTCCTATCACAAATTTTACTATCTTAAAGAACCAATGCATATCTTTGAGCAATGTAAATATTTTAATACTTTCAACTAATTATAAATTATTATGGTACGATTTTAAATTAATTATCCTAAAACTTAACAAATTTAGTTTAAGTGGTTTATTTTTCCAAAAAAATAATCTTCAAGTGTAAAATATTCTTGTTGAATGAAAAAGAGGGGACATGAAAAAAACATCTTTCTAGACATGTTCAACACAACTTCCTCGCATTTGCTTTAGCCTGTGAGCAGATAGATTGATGCAAATCTCATCATCGATCATAAGGGTGTTTATGATACGGAAGAATAAAATAATTTTAAATAGAAAAAAAAAATGATTTTAAAAGTTAATCTCTTTTTTTCTTCAATCAAACAGAATAAAACATATACCTTTTATGTTTTTTTTTTTTTTATTTCTTTGTACTCGAACAAAAATATTCTAGGAAGTTAAAAATTGTTTTTGTAATAGACTAAAGATGTATTGTTTTTATTGTGTTAATTAAGTGATTTAAGAAAACTGAATTTTTCATATGTACTGTTTATCAGTGTAATTAATAATTAAATGAATAAGTTTATCATTCTGCCGAATGATAAGGACAGGATTTTTTAATTTCTTCCTATATAGAAATTATTAGATATAATTCTTATTATTTTTTACATGATTTAAATATTATACATAATTAAGATGCATATCACGTAAACATTAGAATTATAAAAAAATGATAGTTTTGAACTATTAAATAATTTCTTTTAGCATGAATATCAAAAAAGTTATTTTTGAATCAGATTGTGAGCAATGTCAAAGTTGTAACATGCAGAAAAATTGTGAACTATGAATCTAATTTGAGAAAGTTTGAATAAATTTTTTTTACCACGCATGTTCTTGAGTTTATACCTATTTGTTCTGAATCTAATATTATGAATGAAAGCATATATTTCTTTTTATCATTAAAAAAGCATTTAAACTCATCATGATTGAGTCATTATTAATTATTAATTATTTAAAATACGATACAATTATTCACTCGAGTAACCTTGACATGACTTGAAGATAAAAAATGAACTAATCAATAGGTTTGAAAGTATGTAATGTTAAGCTTAACTTTATTACCTGTTTAACTTGTTTTTTTTAATTAAATTTTACATCTAATCTAATTTATTCACCTATTAAAGTATAATAATAATAATAATAATGCTAAAAATAACGATAATAGTAGATAACGAGGATATTTTTATAATAAAATAATAATAATAATATGAAATAATAATAATAATAATAATAACAATAATAATGACAATGACAATAATCTTTAAAATAATAATGAAAATAATAATAAAACTAATAGCGAGGAGTGATTTATAATAATTATCATATTGGTTAGAAAATTTGAGAGCTGAATATTTTTATTTCTTTAGCTTAATATATATTTTTGAAAATATTTTAAAACTGAATTAAAAACCACTTAAATTAATTTTAATTAAATATGATTTAATTTTTAATAATAAATTAAAAAGTTGAATCCACTTAATAAAATTTTAAAAGTGTAAATTCGTGTCAACCCTAATACAAGTTAAATCATATATAAATTGTGTGACTGATGTTCGTTCGTGTTAATCACATTCGCTCATTTTAAACATATATTAAAAAAAACTAATTAACTCGACTTATTCCATCTGCATTGATTAGTAAATATTTTATTTCACGCATAATTTAGATGAAAAAGAATGATGGACCTTAATTTAATAATCATCAATTTTGATTACCAGATTTCTTAAATACAATCAAAATATGATTAAAGTATAGTATATAGGCCTTTAATTGGCCTAATCAACATGTTGGTGCAATTTAATTAAAGAAAATATGTTAGAGGGATAACTTCAAAAACTACAAGTTATTTTTCTAAATATGATTTCTTTTTATTTTTCCTTTTTTAAGGTTGAAGTCACGTTTTATACTTTCATATAAATTCATTTAGAAATTGTACTTGGAAATAATTTATTTAAGGATGAATTTATATTTGAAAAGCACTATTTCACTCTTTACTTAGATGAGACTTAAAAAAAATATTTTATAAAACTTAAAAGAAATATGTTATTTAAATTATTTATTTTTTAAAAAGTTTCAAATTTTAAAAATTTTGAGTCTAAATTTAATTTTTGAAAATTATAAAAAGTTGAAATTTTATTTAATACAATTGGTGATGTTTACCTCACCTCTTTTTATCAAATATGTTACTGGATTTAATTTAATTTAAAGTTAACTGCAATCAAATTTTTATCGTGTTACTAAGATTTATTTGTTGTAGACAATTGATATTATTTAAATTTTTTTTTCAAACATGAATGAAAATGATGTGAACCAATAACTACTAAAACAGGACAACAACCAAAAGTGTTTTTCTTGAAAAAGATTTCACTGAAATGTGTCCAATCTCTAGTTAAAATAAAGTACAATTAAGGTAGACAACATTTGTAATTGTCCATTCATCTTAAGTTATTTTCTGAGAGTGAGATTGTAGCATGATTTTGTTCATATTTCTTTCAATATTATGTCATGCAAGTTTCCATACATTTAAAAATAAGATTCACATATATCTTTTCAAGACATGGCTGAACAAAAGATTGGATTAGCTTCTAATTTACAATAACCTTTTAATCAAAACAATTTTGTTATTTTTAATTTACAAAAAAAGTAAATGTTTATAGGAAAGTTAAATGTGGTTGTTTTGATTTTTAAAAATATAAATAAATTAATAAAAACTAAATTTTAAATTTATCTTAATTTTTTAAAATCATCTTATGATAATATTTGTATTTATTGGTATATTATAAATTTATTTTATAATTAATTGATGCAAAATCTTTTACCCCTTCCATATCATAAACAAATACATTTTAAACATTTTATATTAATAATACAATAAATTCAACCAATAATACAACTCGTTAAAATATATTTTTAAATAACTTCGATATTAAATTAAAAATAGATTAAAGATGAATGTGAAACAAAAATTTATTTTGTTTAACAAGTCTATTTACAATTTATTTATTTATTTTATTTTTTTATGATATGATATTTATTTAAATAACGTATCCAACTTAATTCTAGTAATAATTTAAAAACTTATGATTAACTTTTTTTTAATGTTCCTTCACAACTATATGAAATATTTAACATTTTGCTCTTATGAATTTATAAACAAACCTCACATCAATCGTGGTACTATAAGAATAACGACCATAACCTACTCAAATTCATGAGATGCGCATGTCCAGATTAATCTATAGAGATCAATTTATCGTTGGATGAAAAGGATGTGACTCAAAGATGGTCTAACGTTTTCATGAGTAAAGTACTTGCTTTACTCAAAACCCAAATAACTGTAGTGAGTGAATCCAATCATACAAGTTCTACTCAACTAAACCTAATTTACTTTTCAGTTTTAACTAACATGCAACACTTTTCTACGATCAATCAACCTTCTTTTTATGTTTCTAACACAAACATTGTATTATTGGCATTTTTATTTTGTCAAAACTATGATGATGTCGACATCATATGCACAGACATTAAAGTAAGGTGGTATGAGAAACAAGTTGAGAAATAACACCTATGGATTTAAAAGAAAGTATTCACAACAACTTGTTCTCTCAAATTATTCTTTTATCTCTAAATTATCATCACTATTTTTTTTTGTAGTACTTTCTTCTGCATAATTTTTTCACATTCCATACTTAATTTTCAAACACAATATTTTCCTTATTATTATTATTATTATTCTAGACATCAATCTTCAAATGGATAATTTGTTGCCCTATTTGACCATTAAATTCTATCATGCATCCCAAACTGACTCATCTTAATCCACTTAAAAATTTCAATTACCTTTCAACTTGGAATTTTTTAGATTAGGTTGTATTTGATACCAAGATGTTAAACATAAACCTCATATATTCACACAACTGCTTTTACTCTTGAGTGGAATAAGTTTTTGTTTTATATATTAAATTAGACTAGTTCAATAGTAATTTAATCTTTTTAATCCATTCTCTTACTAAATAATTACGTATACTATTTTTAATGTCTTTATTTTCAATTATACATATCTATTTTATGTATCCTTTTGTTTTACCTAAGTTAATCTACACATATTTTTCTTTAACTTGAGTTTTTTTTTTCTTTTAATTTATTGTTTTTAAGCAAATTTAAAATACTGGTAACATGTTATTTTAGATATAATAGAAAAATATACATTCCCTTTGCTATTATTTACATTATTACAATAATTTTTTAAAAATAAAATATAATAACTATCCCATTCAACCTTAGTAAAATTTGTACTAAAAATATTTATCAAGGAAGATTGAATTCTCTATATGATAAATGCTTTCGGAAGACCAAGAAGAAAAAAAAAATTAGATGTGAAATTTAGTAGTTTAAATGGTTGGATATGAAATTAGTAAGTTGTAAATAAACTTGGTTGAGTTGAGTTCAGTTAAAATTTTAATTTAAATCAATTATTTTTTTACTTGAATTAGGTTCATAACTTTTTTTATTAAATTTCATCAGTTCAATCAATCTGATTAAAATGAATTGGGTATAAAAGGGAGGACATTCTAAAGCTTAATTTTTTAAAACATAATTGTTTTTTAAAAACTTAAATACTGCAATAAATTAAAATACCACCAATATCTCTACCATTAACAGACCAAAGAACAAAACAAAATTGGGGTTGGACGTGTTAAGTGAAGTAGAACATAAAAATAATGAAACAATTACAAGGTTTTGAAAAAAAAAAAAGATATATTAAAAATAGTGACTAGAAATTTGACTTATTCTCAATGCCGAGCTAATCATTGCAATGATTCATTTATCGATGCCCAATTATTGACATGAAGAATTGTTTTTGGCGGTTAGTAATGTATATAGTAATGTGTAGCACGCAAAAGAAAAACCAATACCAAGAAATTGTTCTTCTAAGGAAGAAATTATTCCCTTTTGATTATGGATTCCTCAACTACGTTTGGTTTAGATCTTCTTCTACTTCTATATTCCCACTACTCAGTACTTATACACAATCTTCAACGCTGAGGCAAATCATTGAGATGAGGAATCATAATAAAGAAATAGAACCATATCAGAGGATAGATAAATAACAACAAAGAGGAAACTAAGCACCACCTTCAAAGCTCTTGCTTCTGAAACATTGAGAAGTATTCTACGCCAGTTAATGTAGCTGACTTTCAAATATTTTATTATAGCAGTATTATTATCATGTTTATGCTTCAGGAACTCATCCACGAGAGAGATTCTTTAGTAACTTCTGGATCACTCAAAAAGGCACCATCTAAACTATGAAAAAACCAAACACATTACTAAACAAGTGTCGTCCAGCACAACAAGCTTCTTTACATTAAAAGTCTGAAGCATAAATATAGGCATGTAACCACGTTGTTAACATCAAAATAAGCAGTTACAATGCGCACAGAGCTAAAATAAAATTGAAGTTAGTTAATTATAAATCAAGGGTAAAACTTTGTGGAGAGGAAAATGGGAAAGAGGTGAGGTTAAATTTAAGACAAGCCATCCTATAATCATTTTTCAACCTTCAGAAGGAAAGCCTTTCAAAATAATATTATATTCTTAGACAAAATATCTCAGCAAAGCAAGATAAACTCTAAAGGTACATATCAATCATACTGAAGCAAGAAATTATTGTTATATTTCAAAGCAAATAAATGATTACCATAATGCTATGTTCAAGGGTTCCAACACTAAAATTGATTGAAGGATAGAGTTAATCATAGTGATTTGTGCAGACAGAGTGTAGTCAATGTACCTCTCAGTGTAGACTTCACGAAATCACCTAAAGATTATATGACTACTTAGATTTCTTTCCTTGTTTTTTCTTGATAACTTCATCAACATACATTATGCCCTTGCCTTTGTAAACTTCTGGTGGCTTACAGGTCCGAACAGTAGCTGCAAACTGGTGCACTCTCTGTTTGTCAATTCCTGTACAGCAAATTACATTGTTTTTGAAGCAGAAAACTCGAACAGCAGGAGGAACAGCTAATTCCACCTCATGGCTATACCCCAATTTCAGATACAATAAACGTCCTGCAGCTTCAGCTCTGGCTTTGTATCCAACACCCACAATCTTCAGAAACCGAAAAAATTTGGCCTCCATCAATTCCAAAGCAAATAAGTTGCCTAAAATTGTCAGGGAACGAAAATTGTTGCATTTGTTTTGAAGAAGAATGTTACGTATTCAGAACAAGATATTTAAGAATGATATTCCTGGAATGATATTTTTTTGGAAACATATTCTGTCCATATCTGGTATTTTGTATACTTTAAAACTTATTTCTGGGAATAGGTAATTATAAGACAAAAACTATACCCAGCAAAATATTAAATAACTATTTTCCTCCCACAAAATCACTAGATATTCTTATAAAACATCAATCATTCCCTGGACATAAATTATACCCAAAATGAATTCGAGGGAGCCATGCTTAAACTACCCACCTCAACATTTCTGGAACCCACTAACAAAAGTCCACTATAAAAAAACTAAAGGTTTTTACAATTGAATAAAACATGAAATAAAAAAGGGAAGCATACATCTCATACCCATTAAAACACAAATATATTGATTATCATTTACTGTTAAACCTTTGCAAACAAAAGATGAAGGACAAGTAACAATTATCGAAATCATAGTATGCATTCTGTAGGCGCGGGTGTAAATTACTATACAGAGTGGAGCTGATGTATCATTGAAAAAATTGTATAACCAAATGCATGAATAATAAAGTGGTCTAATGTTTACATATGAAATATCTAGGTTTGGTGATATGATCTAAGGCAGGGTCTTTGAAAAGAAAAATGGAAGTGTTAGAAGTCCAACAATCTTGCTTTCTTTGTCTCCTTTATCCGGGTACTTTTCAATAAATGGTTTGATTCTTTGTCAGGAAAGAGTTTTGCTTGCATTACAAAAACTTTCTTAAATGAAATGCATCTATAATTCCTTCAAAAGTTATTCATTTTCTAACATGTTAACAATATAGAGGAGAAACTGATCCTAGGGTTTTATCAAGACATTGTTTCAGTTGAAATTAAACAGAGAGAGCAAGAATATTACCTCTGATAAGACACAGAGACGGCTCCGATTAGACACAGCGAGCACAAGAACGATTCGCACCCAACGGGACACAACACCGAACGCAGGCTTAGCCCCCTCGCCTGAAACACATAGAATAATTGGGCTGACCTTTACTTTCCAAAAAACCCAAAGAGGGTCCGTGTTCGATATTCTTCCTGCACCCCCATTGCTTCTCGTAAACTTTCGTGGGCTTTGTAAAAATAAAAAATACCCTTTGTTTCTGTCATCTCTTTATAATTGGTCCTTTCTCCTCTTCTTTTGATGGTACATTTTCTACTTCTCATGCTTTTTTCACTTAAAAGAGGTAAACATATCATGGGATTTCCATTTTTTTTATTTTTAAAAATGACTTTCAGAAATGTAAAAGACACTTTTGAATAACAATACAAAAAGCTTTTTCTATGAAAAAATGAATTTAGCAATCCAAAAATTTTTTTATACAAAAGTTAACTTTTCGAATCGCACAATATAAAAGTAAAAAAAAAAACAAGCTTCAAAAATTTGAAAGTAAAAAATGCTTATGGTTGCACACTCCAAAAGAAAAATAATAATTCTAAATTGTGTAATTTAAAAAAAAAAAAAACTTCATCAAGAAATAACGTTTAAATATGTAATTCAAAAATAAAAAAGTTTTCAAATTACACAATTTCTTTTAAACAATTTTTAAAAAAATATTTAATTATTAATATTTTTACTGGTAATTTTATTTTAAAGACTTGATTTCTTAAAACATTAAATAAAATTTACTAATAGAGGATAATTTAATACTATGATACGTATAAAATACCCATTCATGTAAACTAAAGTATAATTAAATACTCAAAGCAATTATAAACTATTATCCATTAAAAATATCTATTATAAATTTTACCCATACAAATATATATATATATATATATATATATATATATATATATATAAATTTTATTATCAAACATGTTCCAACAGCAGTTAGAAATTCCAATAAAAGGTTGCACCAATGAACATGAAATGAGCTGTGAATGCAAGACGGGAGAAAAACCTGATAAAGTGAAGCAGATTGTTCCACCGAGGAACAAGAATTAAGGGAACAAGAAAGGGGTGGTGAGGTATGGAGGCGAAGTGGGGTTGCTTGGGAAGGAAAGTGAAGGTGGAGAGAAGGGCAAGGGAGTGAAGAAGGAAGATGATAATGAAGGTGGGAGACTGAAGAAAGAGAAAGACAAGGAGACGATGATGATGCTAACAGAAGCATTCTTCTTCCTCTGATCAGATGAGTTGAGTGGACCTCAGTCATTCCATTTATGTTGTCTTGTTCTTCATGTCTATGATTACATTTCTCAAAGAAAGAAAAAGTATACATGCACGTGTGCAGTGTAGCTTAAACATATACGATGTTTAGACCTTTTTCACTTTTACTTTCTACATATCTTTCTTTGTTAATTGCCATCGACAAGGGAGAATGACGAACCAATTGAGACGGGATCGATTTAGAATAAACTAAAATTACATTTCTATATCAAAACATTATAATTTCAACTTTTAAAAATTATAACGTACTTAATTTTTATTAATCATTCAACATATTTTCTTAATTTGATCCTAAATAAGATAATAAAAAATATAAGATAATATCTTTTATAAATGTTTCTGTTAAAAATTTAAAAGATATTAATTGAAATAACAACAAATAATACTAAGAAACAAATAAATCATACACACAGATAAAACTTCCTTACAAATGTTATAAAAATAATTATCTAATAACTTAACTTAATTTTTAAGATATGAATCGCATACATTTATTATTTATAAATTTATAAATATAATGATATTTTATTATAATTGTTTTAAGGATTGTAGTTTTAGTCATTATTGTGTCTTATAGCGAAGAAATATGTTTATCTAGGTGGAAAAAGTTCTTATGAAATCTAAGTCACGCTACGTACATGAAAAGATACCATCTTCACTTATTTCACCTCCTAGACTAAGTTGATTACGGTTGGTTTTCAAGTGGGTATTCATTTAGAGTCTCACATCGAGTAATATGGTAATATGAAGAAAAAACAACAAAAAAGTACTATATGTTATGAATTAATGATATGTAATATTTTGTATTAACTATTTGATTTATATCTATCCTTCCCTGGGTCATCATGTTGTATTTATAAATAGGACTCTTCCTACCAGTAATAAGACACACAAAAACGTTCCTTATTCTCATTCTCTATTTATTCTCTCCTTATCATCTCTCTTATTAGCTTCATTTTCATAATTTCATAACACGTTATCAGCACGATGCTCCAACCAACTGAGAACTAGTGGAAGCTTTTTCTTTCTGACGACAGTGCTCTGCGTGTCTCCATTCAGGCTAGTTCTAAACACGCGAAACGTTGCAAAATTTGGATATGTGATTACAAAGAAGAATAATTATATTGGATATTAAATGTTGAAATATGCGATGAGTCATAGTGATACCATTAAAGAAAGAAATAAAGCATCTGATAATCTAATTTCTTCCTGCGAGAACAATATTGTGAATAGAGATCTCACAAATATTATGGACATGGTTATAAAGAAAATTTCAAAGACACATTTTGTCACCAAAAGTGGCACAATAATGTGAAAAAGGGAAAAGAAAAATGTGAAAATATTTGCAAATAAGATGAAAGTATATATTATCATTACGATAGTAAAGGCCATTTGAGTTGTACTTTTCATGTACACCAAAACATCTTACAAATAATAGAAACACATATTTGCTTATGAAGATGGTGATTCTGATGATTATGGCCATATATATGCTACTCATCTTGATATTATTATTTTATTTGTTAAACCAAATGGAAGCATGAATCACCTCATTGGTTATGAGAGTGTTAAAAAAAGATTTTTTCATATTGATATTTATGTTTATATGAAGAATGAACGTTGACATTAACACCAATGATGAGGATATGTGTCTTATTGATAGTGCAACAACTTATACAATTCTCAAGAATAATACACTTTTTCTCTTGTTTGGTAATGCAAGATATCAATGTTAATATTATTTATAGTATAACAAATATATTTGAAGGCTCCGGAAGAGCTATTATACTTCTACCAAGAAGTTGAATAGAAGCTTATTAAGTTTCAAGGATATTTGTCTAAATAAATATCATATTGAGACAAACAATAAAAATTATATTAAAGATCTTTATATCTCTATGATTGAGTTGTAAAAAAATTGTGTATTAGAGAAATTATGCACATTCTCTTATCAATGGACACTCAATGAGGAGTGTTATAAATTAATGATCGTCTATTGATTTGATACTCATCATATGATTGATATGATGATTGATACTCATTCTATTCATTACTCTTTATGTAATATTTTGTATTAAGTATTTGATTTATATCTTTTCTGGGTTATCATGTTGTATCTATAAATATGACTCTCTCTTCCTACCCATAATAAGACACACAGAAAAGTTGTTCCCTATTATCTCATTCTATATTCTTCCTCTCCTTATTCCTCTCCTTATTATCTCTTATTAGCTTCATTTCATAACACTAGAGAAATAATTAGAATTAAAGAGTTGCTTTTGGAGTTGTTACCAATAGGTCTCTTAGGTCTAGGATGAATGGAGAGACTTGGGTAGTTGTGTGTCATGGAAGGGTTTGCAGTTTGCAATTTTATCGGTAGGTGTGCTTTCGCTTGAAGAGATGTTTTTCTTATTGCAATGTATGAGAGTTGAGGTTCTGACCAAAGGTTTATAATCAAGAGAGGAACAATTTTGAGATGCTGACCAAAATTAACATTGCATGTTGCACCTTTCGGGTGATGCGCATGAGTGGTTGGATATGAGGTGCCAAACCACTCTAGATTTCTTATGTGCTTATATTTATATTTTATATTCTTAGTTGTGTATCTATTTTCGTTTTGAGAGATTATTTTCTTAATGTGTGATTTTCAACACTTATCATTATTAAGGTCACTACATTGGCTTAAGCATTACATCCCCAAACCTTTTGTATAATTTTCGATTTTCGCTCTTTTTATTCTTTTCCACTCCTAAAGACTCCAAAATTAGCTAATCTACAAGCATCAAACACCACATACCAAACACTTTCTTTTTCCTTTAATAGCAGTTTTGTTGTCTTGAGAACGAATGCCCATAGACAACAATCTAACAAGCTGAGAGATAAGCCAACCACACAACTAATTGCAGTCATCTATTAGCAGTGTATTTTCTTTTGTTGTCAAGAAGTATTAGATCACTTGCAACAACAAATTATCCAAAAATCAGAACTCTTATTTCCAATATTTTTCAAAATACTTTTATCAAACCAAACTAATACCACTTATCTTTTTTTCCTAAATGTATCACAAACAAAATACTGACAACTGAAAACACATGTAAGTACTGATCAACGTGTATACAACGGAAAAAACTAAAAATATTTCATATACAAGAGACTCAGAAAACTAAAGAAACTGAAAGAGTTGTAAATGAATGAAGTGTCCATATAGGGAGTATTTATATATATATATATATATATATATATATATATATATATATATATATATATATATATTCATAACATGTCTTATATCCATGTCTTATATCCACAAAAACGAAAAAAAAAAATTAATTAATTTTCTTCTTCTAATTAATTTAAATTAAAAAATAGAAATTTCTTTTAAAAGAAAATTAAAAAATTAATTATAAAAAATGGAAAAGAAAAAAAGAAAAAAAAAGAGCAAGAGGCGGATTTTGTTTGTGTGGTTTGACCATTTTGACTAATAGTTTGAACTGCGAGTAGAAATTTTATTTATTATATATTGTCACGATATTTCATATAATTAAAAATTATTATAATTATTATTAAAATTTAATTTTTAATTAAAAATTAATATAAAACTTTAATATCACATCCTCCACCCATCCACCCATCTAAAGAAGTACTGAGATAATATATAATTTTGCGTACAAAATATTATATAGTATTTTCTTTCATATTTAAATTAGCAGTTCACATCATCTGTATATATAATGGCAAGTAGCAATATGCCAAATCAAAAGTTTTGGTCAAACTCTACCTCAGTGCTCCAATAAATAATGACAATTTCATCTCCCTTATAAGTGCACAATCTTTTATAGACTTTGTTGTCTTTTGCACTTCATGATCTCGGGGCACACTCATTTGTTGATGTGTATCCAAGAAAATAAATAGATTCTTTTTTCTCTTTAGTACAATTATATTGCCAAAGACATCAATGGCAAGTTAAATGAAATTATTGATATCTCATACAGTAAGGAAATGTATGACATTGTAAATATATAATGTTGAAAAAAAGAATCAACATGCTCAAGCCCGACCATTAAAGGCCAATCATCATTGAAGTAGAAGACGATGAAATAGACAATTATAATTTAACATGTCCCTTGGGTTCATGGGGGACTTTAATAATGGTGTGTAATAAGATATTTTTTCAATTTTTTGCAGATAAAAATGGTAGGAAGGGTTTGTAATTTTCTCCACAAAATATTATATATGAAGATTTGCAGTTTTGTACATAAAAAATTATACATGAAATGTTTGCAGTTTTGTTCATAAAATATTGCACGATAATTCATCCTTCAATAACACAACATCTCCACCCAAACATTTAGTATAATTTCCAATTTTCGTGTTCTTTTAACCATTTCTTTTCCATTTCTAAAGACACCATAGAGTTAGCAAGCCTACTAACATAAAACACCACATACTTCTTTCTTCTTTAATGACAATGGTTCAACACGTTCACCCATCTTAGTTATCATTTTGCAAAATTCATCCCTTTGAGATTGTGGAAGCTCATCGATCTCAACACGTGTCTTAAAATCTGATTAGTCATATTTCGTTGGACAAGCATAGAAGGTCATTTAACGAGAATATACAACATATAACGAAAATTGAAAATAGATAGAGGTCATGTTGTACAAAGAAAACATCTTGTATCCTTTCATTTGCTATTACTATTTGAGAATGATAGGATAACACAAAAGTAGATTCAACCATCAACCTAACTTTATACCCTTCGTTTAGCTATTCAGCCAATTCGTATGAGAAATAGGAATAATTTGGTCTGAGGTTTAGGGGAGGCCGAATGGATTCTTCAAACTTTTTGCTACTAACCAACCACAATGACCAAGTTAAAATCTTGAGTTAAGTCTTGACGAACCTGTGAAATCTCAAACTGTTCAGTGATACCTAATTATGTCATTAAAAGTCAAACACGTACGAGCAACTCACCCCTAAACTAAGTTGCTTACCATGATTAAACCCACTACATTGGCTTGTTGCATGGCACAACATCTCCACCCAAACCTTTAGTGTAATTTTCGATTTTCATTCTTTTGACATTTATTTTTTGCTTTTAAAGACACCAGAGTGTTAGCTAGCCTATTGACATCAAACACCACAAACTTGCTTCTTTCTCCTTTAATTGCTGATAGTTCAACACATTCACCAAGTTCAATTATCATTTTGCAAAGTTCATTTGTTCAGAATATCATAAGCACATCCATCTCAGCACATGTCTTCTAGTTCGGTGGACAACAATAAAGGATATTTAACAGGAAGATACAACATGACATTTGAATGCCTGATCATCTTTCAAACATAATTAAATTGAATTGTGCCACAAGGTTAGACCACATGTTATTGTGTGTCAGGCTTAAAGGTGTTTGAAGACCTTACCTGAACCGTAGATAAGATCCAACCCTAATTCCTATGATTGCTTAACGAGCACATCCTGCATTCTTCAACATGTTATGCGTTGTCACCTCGTCTAATTAAAAACTAATACAATTATTATTAAAATTTATTTTCCAATTAAAAATTCAAGCAAAGGTGCAATACAACACCACCTAACTAACTAAAGAGAAGGTCTTTAGACACCTTTAGTGTGTTAGGCTTAAAGATCTACTTCCCAATTCCTACAAAGCATCCCGCAACGCGATGAGAGTAAAACAATGGCGGTGTATATCTCAAAGGTAATAGCTCCAACAAAGAGCCATAATTGTCTTTTCATAATCAATGTGACTTTTATTAATCATTAGATGGTAAAATGAAACAAATGTAGTTAAGGTAAAAAAACTCACACGTAAAGAAAATGTCAAGGCGTATATGTTGAAAATATGCAGAAAATTATGATGGGATCTAAGTGTAAAATGTGCTTGGAATATTCAAATCTATGTGCAAATGGTTTTAGGATGATGTGAAATGAATGATGAAGGTGTATAATATCATGGAATTATGAATTAAACATGATCAAACCTCTAGAAACTAGTGAAAAAATGCAGAACTATGTAAAACAAAACTGTTTGATGAAAATCATATATATATATATATATATATATATATATATATATATATATATATATATATATATATTAATTTTTATATGCACGAGGATGAAAAAGAAATCTCCGTCCACGTGTTGGACAGTTGGGCTGGGCCTATCTCCTAATGAGGGCCAGGACACCATACTTTCTTGTTACACCCCATAATAATTAATGTGATAATTTTATCTTTTATAAAAGTAACTTTCGAATTATTTGTTCTAGAAATCTTTCAGGGTTTCTGAAAAATTCAGAACATACAACGAGCTTTTCTTTTCTACAGTGAGCTTTGCGGAATACATTAAGTGCAATTAGTAATAAATAATAGAGCGTAGGAAGAAAAAACAATTTCCTATTGACTAAAATAATTCTAGGAGGTTCTTGAAAATAAAAATAAACATATTTTAATAATAATAATAATTATTACTATTGAAGACATAAAAGAAAAACAAGAACACAAATATATACCAAGTAGGTATTTGAAAAAAGAGGAAAAGGAAAAGTAAAGCTAATGTCTTAAATCTAAGTTTTCAGTATGTGAAAGTCACAACAGAATCATCCCAAAGCAACTTTTACATCCTTGGCTCCACAAACACAGCAGTTGTCCTTTGAGGCACAACGAAACACCCAGAAGATGCCTCGTATCTTGAGCTCTTAACTACTTCATCAGATGATGATACCTGTAACACAATGCAGAAAAAGGAGTTCACCAATATTGCTTAAATTATAAGTGGATAAACCTACCTCAATAAATCAAAGAAGCATGAATCAATATGCAGCATGATCTTTTCTTGTCTCTCAATTCTAGTGTTCTGTTAATTGTTGAGTCCAGAAGAAAAATCACTATGTTACAAGGTTACAACAATGATTACTAGTAAATCCTACAACCTTAAGCTGCAACAAAGTTAAGGTAAAATCAAACTAACTAGATTATGAACATAAAGACTGAAAGTTGCATAAACACTGAAAGTCTCTGCAAAAGTTTTCTAACATTGAAGTTGACTAATTCACCCAATATTTTTCCAAAACATAGTCGGTTAATGTTCAACTTTTCATCATTTAAATTCTTAAATTTTACTTGTACCTGTATGGGATGTAACTGGAGGCTTCTGGATTGCAGGGCAGGGCTAACAAATGATGCTTCTGTTGGACTTGCGTTGATGACAACCACAATGAAGGAGTATCTGCCAACACCATTTGTCAACAAAACTAGTGGATGTAAAGTCTTCAAATGAAAACATTACAAAAGAGTTCTTAACGTACATGGGATCCAGCTGAGACAACCCAGGAAAGCCATCGTGACCATCTTCAATGCTCATCACTATGACTCCACAAAACCATGAAGGTCCTGTATTGTGAAAGCTTACTCGTTGCTGCAGATATCACAGATAAAAGCTTACTTGTATACCATCATAACATGCTTTTTTGCATGAGTTATCTCTTGTCATAAGATGGAAACTGAATAGGGGGTAAAATAACATGAAATTTGAAACCTTGTTTCAACAACAAAGGTGATGTAAAAATGAATCAGAAAACAGAAACTGAATGAAATATTGATGTCTTGGTCAAATGAAAAAATATAGTTAAAATAATTAGTCACTGAGAAGGAGATTTATATCAAGGCACTAAAAGAAGAAATTTAAAATGGCTAACCTGGATAGCATTTGCTGTCTTCAAGCGGAATAGTGGTGAAGAGTACCTTATACGTAGCAGGTTCAAGAAATTGTCCATGGCAGCAAGAATGTCAATCTTCTGAGGCTTGAAGGATGGGTTTGCTAGTCTTGGTTTGATTCTGAAAATTAACAATAGGATTTACCGTACATCACAAATTCAATAACCCAAAGGTCCTACAATTATAACATACACTGCTAGGTAAGTTGGTGATCCAGTGTAGCATATTTTATAAATGGTAATAATAAAGAATTCAGATTCTTACAATGGCCAGCTCTTTTCATTTTTCTCTTGAGGAGGAAGTCCAACACCCCAATTATTACTATTGTATGTAAAGTCAAGCCTGACATCAAGAGTGCACAAAAAGGAATCGTATTGTAAGTTTCATTAAATAATGGAAAATAACTGGATTGATTTAAGAATGAATGTAACTTTTAGAGCATCATAATGAAGTAGATGATATGATATCCTTATTTTCGCATGGCCAAGTCTAAGAGAAGCAATGGTTATTATATGTAGAAAATACCTGTTGAACCAGTCACCAGAATTGTATGAATCTCGGTCCAGTGATTTTGAGCGGAGTATCTCATCTCCAGAATGAAAAAATGGTATACCCTAAGAACACAAATTCTTTAGCACCAGAATAGACTCACTAAAAGAAATTGTATGTCATAACCTAAGCAATCAGTTAGTCTAATAAAATATAGGAAACTGCAAGATCCAACTTATCAAAACTCACCGGCTCAAATATCTAGTTTAACATTGAATAAAACCAAAAGTATAAATATTGCTACATGTAAGAAAGTTTGAGTTCACATTTCTTAAAATATTACGCATAAATACACCAAGGTGTACAAGTCTTCTTCTGTGGAGATAAAATTTCAGTTTCAGTTATGGAGGGCAAAAAACATCACCAAAATGTCGTGACAGTTTCTTGTTAAAATTGCCATGACATCACAGAGGCACTTGTTTACAGAGACAACATGAACTCATGTGGTGAAAATGATTGATGTAGTTAATTTATGTGACCTCTTCTTGTCATACAAAGTTAGCACCAATCTAAATCTCTCCTCTAACCTTGGTGACTTTATATATGTTCAACTCTATCCTATCCTTTTTGGTGCACCTAATAAATACACCAAGATAAGAATGTAAAATGCATCAACAGAAAACAACAGAGATAAATAAATCTCGAATTTTTATTAGTGAATAAAACCATTTAATTTCTTTAACCTGTGATAATGCTATAATACTGGTTGCCAAATGGTTTATCCTACATCTCTCAGTTACAGTGATGTCCATTGGGGTCTGAAAGTAAGGAACAGATTTGTATAAGAGACCATGAAAAAAAAATGCAAAAGCAACAGAGAATTTTGAGAATATTTATGATACCTTTAAGCTCACAATGTCAAATAGGGTTTCATTGTCATGAGCAGAAACATAATTGATCTGCAAAACAGATGTCAATTAAATAATCTCATTAAGAAGAAAAAGTCTGTCATTCCCTTCACATGGTTGATAGTGATGTTCAATACTAAATTTAGTTTCATGACTTTTCTCAAAATACATGGCATGTTTCAGATTTAAGAAAAGAATGAGGATATACAAGAGAATAATCTTACCGTCTCTATGGGGCATGAGGCATATGCAACAGGTGTCCCATCATATGTTAATATTTCTGACCCTTTTACCTGACACCATCAAAATGAAGCTATTAGACAATATTTCTTGTGCAAAGAATTATCTCATAACAGGTAAAATATCTTTTAATTATACTCAGAGAAACATTGAACACTCATATATAATAAAAAGAGTCTTCACATTTGATTTGTCTAGAGACATATTTAACCACGCTTGATTATAATTTTTTAAAATTCAAAAATTAATTTCATTTTGTGCTATATTACTTTTTTTACATCAAAATTATATCAGTCCTTGCTAGTATCAAATAGAACCCATGAAGCAAGAATTAGTGGCACTCTTCAACCCACATGCAATGTAAGGGACCAACAACTCCAAACACCTCAGTCTGATACTACAAGAACTGGCCTCTGGTTGCTAACCTTAGTAGCAGCTGATACCTTTCCCACTAACCACCAATACTTCCCTCCATCATCACTGATATTACCATTAGGGCAACCAACTACTGCCACTTTGCCTTGTCTATCACTACAAATACCACCCCAACCACAAATCTAACAACTATCAAACTAATTTCACAAAAATCACTCTTTCACCTCAGAATAAAAAATATTAAATGATTTATACATCTAATTTTCCAATCTTGACATTATTTTTCTAAAATAGAAAACATAGATCATACATCCAAAGAACAAGGAAATAATTAAATGAAAATTTCAATATTTTCTCACAATTCCTTGTGCAATATCCAATTCCAAATAAAAGAAAACAGAGCCACAGTGATATTTGCACAAACAACATTCAAAAAGTACAATTTTAACTTCAGTAGACAGAAAATTGATCAATCTGAATACCTCTTCCCCTTTACTATTGGTTAGCACAAAATCCCGCAAGTTGGCAGCCATTCCAATCTGCAAACCACAAAAAGAACATCAAAGACTTATAAGCTATATGCGCGTGTGTAAATACATAATAATATTCAAATGATCTCAATATGAAAACAGAATATAATAGAAGCATAGAACATTGGCACTCTTTTAAACAACAATGCCTTATCTGGGTGTCTATTTTCGGTATTGCATTAACAAAGAGAAAGTGAGTAAATTATAAATTATATAAGCTCAAGAGTCTTGTTTCCACCAAGAGACCATGCAACTTGTTCATACGATAAGAAATATCTTCCAGTTGAATTTACTGGCAAGTAAAATAATAGATAAGTTCTAATTCTTTTGAAGTTACAAAAATGAGAAAGAAACCTCACCTATATTCATAACATTATATAAAACACCGACTCCAACACGACTAATGTTGACTATATATTATAAGTTTTGTAAAATTTAATTAGATTTATCATAATTAAATCGACATAGTATGTCCCAACATTTTGAACTTAAAAATAAGAAATCCAGATAAAGACAAAAGTCCATAAAGACACTGATGCAGACCTGGATGTGATCCATTGATGCAGCAAGCATGGATTTCGCATTTTCTTCTGTTCCATGGTCATGGCCATTAGGCTGCATATACAGGATGAATTCCAACACTCATAGGAATATGATATAACACCAATAGGTAGACCGATCAAATATAATGGTAAACACAGAAATCACATGCAACACAGCAATGTGCTTCTATCCCATGAAATATCTCCTATAGAGAGTACTCTCTGTCCACAAACTACAAGCACAACACCTGCTCCCTAATTACACTTACACACCCTACCGTCAAATAACCTAAGACATAACTGACGGCAGTTATTTTCTATGATTAACTGTCATCAAGGAAGTCCCTAATTCTACCAAAAAACAATGCAAGATAAGTTATTTTGTATCCATATTGTAATAATACATTACTGCTCCTAAATTTTACCCAATGAGCCTACTCAACGCCGCCGAAAAATTAGAAAAGAAACAAAAATAAAGAAAGACAGATATTACCCTACAAATCTAAGGGTTGAAGGTCAAAGGTATGCATTTTCAATAAGAAAGAAGTGATTTAAGAAGGAATTACAATACCTGCAAGAGTAGTCCCGTCACAAAACCCTGTTGAAGAGGGTTGCCAAATGGAGATCCACCAAGTATGGCATCGCGAATTCGATCATTAAAGCTGTATATTGCATTTTAAGCCAACTAATCATGTGAATTTAAATGAATAATTGCATTTTAGATTAACTTGCTTTACGCTCGAAAAAGCAATGCAATTAAGAGGTTGTATTTCGAGCATTGTACAAAAAATTGGAAAGATTACTAAGCAACACCAAGAATAGACAAGTCTTACCTCCCAATTTGTGTTCCTGGGAGATTGAATTGAGAAGCGTTAATCCCACGTCCATTTTTGGCAACTTCACCAAAGTCCCATCCCTCGCCATATCTTTTTCAATTAAAAAGAAGACAATTTTAAAAAAAGGTTGTTAAAATACATGTGAACATACAAATGATGAAAGCCGAGGAATGAACATAACAAAGAAATTCGTGAACAAATGTAATTCATAAAACCCAACATTGGGGAACAAGTACATGTAGATACTTGAACCATCTACTCCATCCTTTTCTTTTGTTAAACTATGGAGAGCAGTTTTTGCTTTCACCTGTATCATATCATGAAAACAATACTTCAATTGTTTATGTGTGATATGACGTCAGATTCATCTTTTATTAGCTTTTTATTCAGATACACATAATCCAAAATCATGATAGCTAGACATTATTTTTTATTCTGTTTGTCATCCCTATATTTAGTATTCAACTCTTATGCAACATATTTTCTGAAATTATATCTAAATTACAACACGTACCTTGCAATTTTATGGTTTTCCATGATCAACAAAGTGAAACCACATTACAAAGAGATTCATTAGCTTATTTATTCTAAATATAACTTGCACTCATTTGATAACATGTTTTCCTATTAAGTCAAATTGTAAGATATCAAATTGTTACAATACATACCATCGTTCTCTTCATTATATGGCCCATGAGGTCAAATCTGAACCCATCAATCTGAAAAAAGGAAAAGCATCTTACGGTCTACTATAAGCAATCTACTCAGCAAACATTCTTCCTTTTGTTCGAAAACTACAAGTATGGAAGAGGAGGAGATGAAAAATCCTTAGGTTCAGGGTAACCTATAAATTGAACAATAAAACTACAAATAATGGCGGCTGCTTAAAGTCAACAAATCATACTGGCAACTCCTTCTTAAAGCATCCATGAGAACAAAATTTTCCTACTATAAAACCTGTAGTTTCTACACAAAAATCAATATTTCAGAACCGTGAAGTACTACTTGGAACTCAAAGTGTATATCCAATAAACAGAAAAAGTTTCAAAAGAATAAAAATCTAAGGGGTAGTAAGTGAACAACAGTGAATGATATAAACAATCACCTTGTAATTGAGTGCCCAGTGTACAAGATCGTCAAGAATCAAACGCTCAACCATAAAGTGCTCACTAGCAGTGTTATTTATACAAGTACTGTTCTCAATGAATCCATCCCTATTCCTTCTCAAATAGTAACCTGGAACAATCTATAAGATACCTTGTGTCACACCACAAAAGTAGATTGGCTTACCAAAAATAGTGAAAAAATACTCAAATAGCTATCCATATCTCAACAATTACAGGTCATCAAAGAAAACTTCACTATAATTCATGACCTTATCAAGGACAGAATGTTCATCAGAAGGCCCACCTCCTTGCAAATGATTGTAGACAACATCCAATACAACCCGGAGGCCAATATGGTTAAGAGCCTGCAAAGCATAGAAATTCCAAGAGACAACAAAAAAAATATATTTAAATGACTATAGACAATAGTATTACTGATCTATATTAACAAATTAAATAGAAAATCATAACAAAAAACTGAATAGAAAGTTGGATATATGAATGTAACATTCGGTGAGAAAACAATTAATTCAAACCTTAACCATCTTTCGGAACTCAATTGTATGGTATGGACCATTTGGATTACTTGCATAACTGCCTTTAGGAACCCCCCAAAGAACAGGGTTATACCTTTAGAAGACAAACTATAAATGAGCACATTACCAAACAAAATGCATATTATATAAATAAGCAAACTTAACATGCAAAATGTTTCAATTGTCAATCAATGTGGTATTAGGACCCTACCCCCAGTTGTACCCATCAAAATTTTGGATAGCTGTGATGAGAGCCTGTTGCTGATCGGAATCAGGTGGGAAACTTTCCAGTATTGAGGTATCTATCAGAGTGCTAGTGTTAGATAAACACATAAGATAAATCAAAAACAATATAATTATGTGTTCCTGCAGAGAACAAATAACATCTATTAGGCACAAGTGTTACCTTACCTATATATCCGCTATCTCCTCGGTTGGCTTCTTCCCATCTAGCGGACATCGGTCTGGACCCAGGAGGGGTTACCTGCAGAAGGGACTCCGAAGCTTAAGCTCTCAAAAAGTCAAATCAGGTGATTAAGGGAGTAATGAATACGTACCTTTAATTCGTGGGGTCCATGCGTATTTATAGATTATTAATTATGTTTGCCTATTCCATGGGCTGGGCCATGGGTGGGCCTTGGCCCAGACCCTTAGTATTGACTGTTGTGGGCTTTGATTTCGTTAAGTCTTTTGGAATGGTCTGATCCGGTCACTTCCCTAGTTGGATTATGTCGTCCTTGTTCGTGTACTGTCCTAGGTTGGCCGTTCCTTTAGCGACCTTTGTTATGGGTTTAGGCCGGTTAGGTCTATGTCGGCCTGAGCCGTGTACCTTAGTTGTTTCCGGCATATATGTGGTGATTGTTTGTTGTTACTTATCTGGTTAAGTTGGCCAGGTACGGTACACCAGTCCCCCAGCCTTTGCCGATATAATATGTTGGTGAAGGATGATATGTGCTAATGTGCTAGTCGTGACCGGCTAGGTGTAATACAGCAATCCCCCAGCCTTTAAATGTGATGAACAGTGTTAAGGCTAAAAGATATGAAGGAGTTTCGGGTAGGTGAAGGGGTTTATGGCAGGTGAAGGGGTTTGTGGCAGGTGAAGGGATTTGTGGCAGGTGAAGGGGTGTCAGAAGTATGATTTAGAGAGGTTTGACGCCGTTCATTTTGATACTTTATGATGATTGAAATAAGTTGTGCTTTTTGGCGGGAAAGAGTTATGACGTTTGAGATTCGTATCTATAAATGAAGATAATGTTGGCAGTACATCCACTTTGTCTCATTTGCAAAAAATCTGTTCGTGTGCATTTTAGAACTGTCTGATATCTTCCTTTCCTCCTTCGTCATCTTTAAAAGAATCAGGTATGCCTAGTAGTAGTGATAGGGTTTTGTTGTCAGGTTCGGGTAGTAAGCGGTGTGGAGATAGTGGAAGTAGTCGAGATGATACTAGTGATAGGGAAGAGATGGGTAGTATAGGGAGGATTCCAATGGAGAGGGTGAGGGGCAATGGAGATAATGGAAGTAGTCGAGACGATACTAGTGATATCGTCTCGACTACTTCCACTGTCTCCAGACCGCTCACTACCCGAACCTGACAACGAAACCCTATCACTACTACTAGACATACCTGATTGTTTTAAAGATGACGGAGGAGGAAAGGAAGATATCGGACAGTTCTAAAACGCACACGAACAAATTTTTTGCAAATGACACAAAGTGGATGCAGTGCCAACATTATCTTCATTTATAGATACGAATCTCAAACGCCATAACTCTTTCCCGCCAAAAAGCACAACTTATTTCAATCATCATAAAGTATCAAAATGAACGGCGCCAAACCTCTCTAAATCAGACTTCTGACACCCCTTCACTTGCCACAAACCCCTTCACCTGCCATAAACCCCTTCACCTACCCGAAACTCCTTCATATCTTTTAGCTTTAACACTGTTCATCACATTTAAAGGCTGGGGGACTGGTGTATCACACCTAGCCGGTCACGACTAGCACATTAGCACATATCATCCTTCACCAACATATTATATCGGCAAAGGCTGGGGGATACCGTACCTGGCCAACTTAACCAGATAAGTAGCAACAAACAATCACCACATATATGCCGGAAACAACTAAGGTACACGGCTCAGGCCGACATAGACCTAACTGGCCTAAACCCATAACAAAGGTCGCTAAAGGAACGGCCAACTTAGGACAGTACACGAACAAGGACGACATAATCCAACTAGGGAAGTGACCGGATCAGACCATTCCAAAAGACTTAACGAAATCAAAGCCCACAACAGTCAATACTAAGGGTCTGGGCCAAGACCTAGGCCCACCCATGGCCCAGCCCATGGAATAGGCAAATATAATTAATAATCTATAAATACGCATGGACCCCACGAATTAAAGATACGCATTAATTACTCCCTTAATCACCTGATTTGACTTTTTGAGAGCTTTAGCTGACTTAAGCTTCGAAGTCCCTTCTGCAGGTAACCCCTCCTGGGTCCAGACCGATGTCCGCTAGATGGGAAGAAGCCAACCGAGGAGATAGCAGATATATAGGTAAGGTAACACTTGTGCCTAATAGATCTTATTTGTTCTCTACAGAACATTATGAGTTCATGATTTACCACATATCTTATTTATAAGCTTCAAACAAAATAGATAAGAAATGCAGTCACTAAAGGAGAATATACAAGGCAGAAGAAAGACTAGCATTTCACATAACAACAAGGATATGAGTATCATTAGCGAAGATGGACAAAAAATCATGTGGCATGACAGGGTAGTAATTTTAAGACGAAGTGGACCTGGCAAAGGAAAGCTAGAGGGTGGAAAACATAGCTTAGTCTCTGACAGTAAATATCATGAGATTTATTTTAATATTTTTTCATTATATTACTACCAAAATTTATAAGAAAAAGAAAACTGTGTGAAGATGAATGACCAAAATTTAACCCATTCAAATTTTACCTACAAATCTCCAGTTCTCCTTTTGATCATCAACACCAGCAAATTGAAATGTGGGCAATAGATGGACATGAGAGATACCAGCACTTGATAATCTTTTCAGATGAAGTACACCTGCAGAATCCTTCAAACGTATGTTCCCAGTTACTTCAAATTCCATCACCGCAGTTACTAATGCACTGATTATTTCAGTCACAAATCAATCATGTTCTTCAATTGGAGTTCCTTAGTCACATAACCTATATTGAATCACCATCCTTTTGATAATGGTATTTACATGGAGTTTGAGAAAGAGTATAGGAGAGTTGATAGAACTTGAGCCAGAGAAATAACTTAATTGAGAGCAAGGAGAGTAACCTTGACAGTAATACTGTCAGCTCTTTGATTTTTATTTACTAAATAGAAAAACCAAACACATTAATTGTAGCGGTTGATATAAACTATTTCAAAAAGAAAGAAGATGAAAAATAAAATACAAGTATAACTACAGTTATAATATATGTCTAAAATAGAAGACGTATTCTGACAAGTTGCAAGACCCACAGGAGGTGACCCAATAACTGTAGGCTTCCATGAAATATCAGCATTCAGTCATTTCATTTTTTTTTTTGTAACTAATAGTTGAGCTAACAAGGCCCAAACATACTCTGCTTTTTAGCAGATAATAATTAGTAGACAGAATGCCCAGTTCTAGTAAATATCAGTTAGAGTTAGAGTCATTGTTGACCCAGTATTCAAGTTACTGTTTTTCAGAACAAAAGAAATATTGAAGAGAATTAAAGGTGCAATATCGGAGGCTAATATAGAGTATAATTGCAGACAAATAATTTAAGAAACAGAAAGAAGAAAAAAAAAATCAACAAGTGAATATATTTTTACATGGCTAGCCCATCCCTCAAAACATGATCCAAATGTCCCGATAATTAAACCGACCAATTTTGGATCTGGATTTTATGAATTCAATACATCATTAGGTTCTCTCTTTGCAAGCATGCTGCTAAAGTAAGTTTAAGACATCACATTTATGCTTACAATATTCTCTTTTAATGATTTCAATAAGTTTTAAGGGATTTGATTTCCCATCACAACAACTGTTTAACCATATCAGAAGATAAAGGTTTAGATACTGCTCAATATTTCAATTAGTATTCATAAAATATAGAAATTCTTATTCTTATGGAACTCCATCAATAGCAAGAGTTTGAAATAGAATTACCTGCAATGTAAAGGCCAGATAACCACCACGAAATGCAGGTTGCACAGAGAGGTCAGTGGCACTGCAGCAGAAAGGAAAGGTGATCATGACGAGAAAAATAAATGTCACATGAAATCTCAAAGCAAACAGCACTTCCAAGTTCCAAGTGATACTAAATACTACGCACAATAATTAGCTACTTTAAAGATTGTGGGAATAGGCTAATATTTTGTGACAACTAGCAACAGACTATCTGCTACAGCTATCTGAAAAAACCAAGAAAACTTAAAATCAATAAAACTAACAGATGAAAAGAAAAGAAAGAAAAAGATACACAAGGGGGTTTCATGGCACCAGAGCTTGTCTCTTTGCTGTTTATCTTTCTCTTTATCCTTTGATTATTTTCTCCATTTTCTATGGAACCAAACAAAAAATTCAGAAGTATCCATTTTAGTACGCTGGACTTCACTAGATTAGTTAGCGTGCAAATGCTGAGAGCAAAATTATAAATTTCAAAAAGATTCTTACATCTCATTAAAAGAGGACATTGTGCAAAGCCTATTTTCATACACAAGAAAATATAAAACATTATTTTAATTTTAATTTGAAAGCTCAAGTTAGGCATATTTCAAAGCTTCACCTCAATCATCTGTTTAGTATTATATTTTTCATTTTGTATTTTCAAGCATTTTCTTTTCATTATCTTGTATCACTTTATAACAGACCTGAATTCAATTATAATACATTGAATTTTCAGTATTGTTCTTGTTATTTTTTCTAGTACCTTTCAGTTACTCCAAAGGGGAGGACCGTTCAAGCTCCAAAGGAAGAATCCACGGGATTGCTTGCACATGCTTTGGTTTGGGTTCTAAGAAGTTTCTTGATGAATTCTTGGATGTTTCTTGGTTGGATTTTGGTGTAGGGGTTTGCAGAAGCTACAACAGAAAGAGGGTTCAAGATCTTTCTTGAATCTTGATAGTGTAAGTGTTTTGTGTGGGGTTTATACTCAGAAATGAATTGAGTAGGGTAGAGGTGTTTTTGGTGAATTTGGGTGGTGTTTGATTGGTTTACGAATGGTCAAAGTTAGGGTGGTTAAATGAAGCCCATAGAAAGAAAGATAACTTTTGATGAGGTTATCATTTCTTGGGAGGTGACCAAGATTATGACTTAAAAAGAAGCTAGGAATTAGAAAGAATCTTCCGCAACACAAACTGCCTAAGACAAGCAAGGCGATTCAGCACTTGAGACCCAACACTCAAGCTAAGAATTCAAAAAGAAAGAAACTCTCTAGTTTTCACAAGCACTTAAGGCTTTTGCACACAAATGTCTTTTCTTTCCAAAGTAAATGTACCTACAACATGGCCTAAGACATTCCTTATATAAGAGGCATGTTGAAAGAAAGGAGACCAAACACTCCCACTCTTTTAGATGTAACCAAGCAATAACTCTTATCATATCATTTCTATTTAACCTTATACCCAAAACAAAGGGTTTATTATATTAAAGTTATTATCTTTTTTCTTTAAAAGTTTTCTAACCTTGACATCAAAATGTGTCCTCAAATAAAATTAAAGATTTGACTAAATAGTTACCTGAAATCCCTTATATGCATTTCATATAAGCTTATATCAGTGAAACAATGTATGGTAGGTTTTTCATTTGCTAGATGATCCCATCCCTTGGGTTTCAACTCATCAGAGTCAAGATTAAGTAGAAAAGTCCGCCGCCCATCCGATGAAACTCTGCTTAAATACAGATTAAAGGTGTTTAGATATAAAAATCATTTGGATAATTAAATTTATATTTAATCACTTAGAGTGGGTATTATAAACTGTTACTCATGTATATTAGAATTGGTATAGAAACAATGTGGAAAAGATAGATGATGGCAAACTGCATGAACAGAGCATACCCTCTAGCATATGGATCATTTGCATAGCATTTTTCAACCCGCAAAGTGCTATGATGATAAACACATACTTCATAAACATAGTAACAGTGCTCCCAACTTTTTGGTCCTTTAGTTCTCCAAACACCATTTTTTTCCTCAAGGCAAACAATTTCTATGGGATCATCTCCTGATGGGTCCTTATAGATGTAAGCACGTACTGCCTGTTTTTAGCAAATATATATGTTGAAGCAAATATGAAATCTTACTATGCATATACGATTCAAGAACGCATAAAAAATCAATATCCTTTTCGATAAAAGAAGATGTACTTGTGCAGTAGGCGCCCACAGGTAAAGTGACACAGCTTCCTCTGAGTAAAGAGCACCGAGAGGACCATTATATGAGAAAAGCTCATCTAAGACACCAGGTAACTGTAAACCAGTACAATTGCTACATTTATCATCAGCTGTGCAAGATGAAGAAAGGATAACTATTAGTAGACACTAAGTCAGCAAACACACTTCTCCTTTTACTTTACAATCTAACGTAGGATAGATCAGAGATTGCTACGCAGAGCATAAGCACATGATAGTATTTATTCTTCTGGATCTATGTGATATGGTAGAAAGAAGAGGACTCACAATCATAAATTGCAACCGCTAACTGAGATTTAAGTAGAGATTTAACATCCAAAGTGGATGAAAGCTTGAAAGCTTTGTAACCTCGAATATGCGGAAATTTCTCCAACACCTAACAACGCAAATTTTGCACTCATAAGTATGTGATATTCAAAAATAATGGAACCATAAAGCAATCAGCAGCACACTTCATCAGTTAGATATATAGTAAGTATTTCAGGACAAAGAGGGTAGATTACATTTGAAGGAAGGCCAGCTCTATCCTTTTGAAGCTCAACTCTCAAATCCTCACCTGTTATTTAGCATTCACAATGTCTACTGCAATCAATTGTATATAAGAGATAACGGCATTTTTTCCTTCCACAGGTTTGAACAAGGAACTGTCAGAAATCCAAACCTTCAATTTGGCCATTCGCAATGGTCAAAGAAGCATTCTTGCTGCCAAACAGGTGGCAAGAAAACCCATTTGCAACATCCACATTCCAAGCAATGAGAGATTCAGTGACCCAATAAGCTCTGGAGTACAACAAGCTATTCTGCATCTGCGTCATCAAACATATTTCAACAGTAGTTAGAAATTCCAATAAAAGGGTTGCGCCCATGAACATGAAATGAGCTGTAAATGCACCAATTTAAGACTGGAGAAATACCTGAGAGAGTGAAGCAGATTGTTCCACCGAGGAAGACGAATTAAGGGAACAAGAAAGGGGTGGTGGGGTATGGAGGCGAAGTGGGGTTGCTTGAGGAGGAAAGCGAAGGTGGAGAGAACGGCAAGGGAATGAAGAAGGAAGATGATAATGAAGGTGGGAGACTGAAGAAAGAGAAAGACAAGGAGATGATGATGCTAACAGAAGCATTCTTCTCAGATGAGTTGAGTGAACCTCAGTCATTCCATTTATGTTGTCTTGTTCTTCATGTCTATGATTACATTTGTCGAACAAAGAAAAAGTATACATGCACGTGTGCAGTGTAGCTTAAACATATAAAATGTTTAGACCTTTTTCACTATTACTTTCTACATATCTTTCAGGATTTGTTAACCGCCATCGCAATAACACAAGGGAGAATGACGAACCAATTGAGATGGGATCGATTTAGAATAAACTAAAACTACATCTCTATACCAAAACATTATAATTTCAACTTTTAAAGATGTAAAACGTACTCAATTTTTATTAATCATTCAACATATTTTCTTAATTTGCTCCTAAATAAGATAATAAAAAATATAATATAATATCTTTTATAAATGTTTCTCTTAAAAATTTAAAAGATATTAATTGAAACAACAAAAAATAATACTAAGAAACAAATAAATCATACACACATATAAAACTTCTTTACAAATGTTATAAAAATAATTATCTAATAACTTAACTTAATTTTTAAGATATGAATCGCATATATTTATTATTTATAAATTTATAAATATAATGATATTTTATTATAATTGTTTTAACGGTTATAGTTTTAGTCATTATTATGTCTTATGGCGAAGAAAGATGTTTATCTAGGTGGAAAAAGTCCTTATGAAATCTAAGTCGCATTACGGACATGAAAAGATACCATTTTTGGTTATCTCACACCTTAGATTAAGTCGATTATGGTTGGTTTTCAAGTGGGTATTCATTCAAAGTCTCACATCGAATAATATGGTAATATGAAAAAAAAAACAACAAAAAAGTACTATATATTATGAATTAGTGATCGTGTCTATTGATTTGATACAATTACTTATATGATTGATATGATTGATATTCATCATATGTAATATTTTGTAATAACTATTTGATTTATATATATCATTTCCTGGGTTATCATGTTGTATCTATACATAGGACTCTTCCTACCAGTAATAAAACACACAGAAACGTTCTTCCTTATTCTCTCATTCTCTATTTTTTACTCTCCTTATCCTCTCTATCATTAGCTTCATTTCATAATTTTATAACACGTTATCAACATGATGCTCCAACCAACTGAGGACCAGTGAAAGCTTTTTCTATCTGCTCTAAGTGTCTCAATCCAGGCTAGTTCTAAACATGCGAAACTTTGCACAATTTGGATTTGTGATTACAAAGAAGAATAATTATATTGGATATTAAATGTTGAAATATGCAACGAGTCATAATGATACCATTAAATAAAGAAATAAAGCATCTGATCATCTAATTTATTCCTGCGAGAACAATATTGTGAATAGAGATCTCACAAATATTATGCATTTGTTTCATGCCTTTGTATGGCTGAACAAAGTAATGAAGTTTTTGATAAAAAATCATGAGATTCATCCAATCTGCTTCATTCCCAAAAGTGAATGTAGCAATACATATTACGAATTTATTTCATGCCCTTATGTGGCTGAACAAAGCACTGGGCTTTTAGAAAATCAGGAAACTTATCCAATTGGTTCTCCTCCATTCCCAGAAGTGAATGCAACAACATTTTATTTATATAATCATGATATTGTCACAAAAAGTGGCACAATAATGTGAAAAAGGGAAAAGAAAAATGTGAAAATATTGGTAAATAAGATAAAAGCATATATTATCATTACGATAGTAAAGGCCATTTGAGTTGTACTTGTGTATTTGTCGTGTACACCAAAGCATCCAACAAATAATAGAAACACATTTTATCTTACAAAGATGGTGATTCTGATTATGGCCATATAGATGCTATTCATCTTGATATTATTATTTTATTTGCTAAACCAAATGGAAGCATGAATCACCTCATTGGTTATGAGAGTGTTAAAAAAAGATTTTCTCATATTGATATTTATGTTTATATGAAGAATGAATGTTGACATTAATACCAATGATGAGGATATGTGTTTTATTGATAGTGCGACAACTTATACAATTCTCAAGAGTAATACATTCTTTGTCTTGTTTGGTAATGCGAGATATCAATGTTAATATTATTTATATTATAACAAATATATTTGAAGGCTCAGAAAAAGCTATTATACTTCTACCAAGAAAGTTGAATAGAAACTTATTAAGTTTCAAGGATATTTGTCTAGATGAATATCATATTGAGACAAACAATAAAAAAGATATTAAAGATCTTTGTATCACTATGATTGAGTTGTAAAAAGAATGTGTATTAGAGAAATTATGCACATTCTCTTATCGATGGACACCTAAGGGATAGTGTTATGAATTAATGATCGTCCATTGATTTGATATAATTACTCATATGATCATATGATTGATATGATGATTGATACTCATATGATTCATTACTCTTTATGTAATATTTTATACTAACTATTTGATTTATATCTTTTCTGGATTATCATGTTGTATCTATAAGTAGGACTCTCTCTTCCTACCAATAATAAGACACACAGAAAAGTTGTTCCCTATTCTCTCATTCTCTATTCTTCCTCTCCTTATTCTCTCTTATTAGTTTCATTTCATAACAGAGGAGAAATAATTAGAATTAAAGAGTTGCTTTTGGAGTTGTTTCCAATAGGTCTCTTAGGTCGTTGATGGATGGAGAGACTTGGGTAGTTGTGTGTCATGAAAGGGTTTGCAGTTTGCAATTTTATCGGTAGGTGTGCTTTCGCTTGAAGAGATGATTTTCTTAGTGCAATGTATGAGAGTTGAGGTTCTGACCAAAGATTTATAATCAAGAGATGAACACTTTTGAGATGCTGACCAAAATCAACATTGCATGTTCCACCTTTCGGGTGATGCGCATGAGTGGTTGGATATGAGGTGTCGAACCACAGTAGATTTCTTATGTGCTTTAATTTATATTTTATGTTCTTAGTTGTGTATCTATTTCCGCTTCGAGAGATTATTTTTTTAGTGTGTGGTTTTCAACCCTTATCATAATTAAGATCACTACCTTGGCTTACGCACAACATCTCCCCCAAACCTTTGGTATAATTTTCGATTTTTTCTCTTTTTATTCTCTTCCGCTCCTAAAGACTCCAAAATTAGTTAGTCTACTAGCATCAAACACCACATACCACACACTTTCTTTCTTCTTTAATAGCAGTTTTGTTGTCTTGAGAACGAATGCCCAAAGCATAGACAACAATCCAACAAGCTGACAGATAAGTCAACCACACAACTAATTGCAGTTATCTATTAGCAGTGTACTTTCTTGTGTTGCCAAGAAGTATTAGGATCACTTGCAGCAACAAATTAACCAAAAACTAGAACTCTTATTTCCAATATTTCTCATAATACTTTTATCATACCCAAACTAATATCACTTATTTTTTTTCCTGAATGTATAACAATCAAAATACTGACAACTGAAAAACACATGTAAGTAATGGTCAACGTGCATACAACGGAAAAAACTAAAAATATTTCATACACAACATACTCGAAAACTAAGAAACCCCGAAAGAGTTGAAAATAATGAATTGTCCATATAAGTAGTATATATGTTCATAACATGTCTTATATACACAAAAACGAAAAAAAAAATTCTTCTTCTAATTAATTTAAATTAAAAAATAGAAATTTCTTTTTGAAGAAAATTAAAAAAATAATTATAAAAAATGGAAAAGAAAAAAAGAAAAAAAAAAATACAAGAGATTGGATTTTGTTTTTGTGGTTCGACTATTTTTACTAGTTGTTTTAGGTGTGAGTAGAAATTTTCATTATTATATATTGTCACGACATTTCATATAATTAAAAATTATTATAATTATTATTAAAATTTAATTTTTAATTAAAAATTAATATAAAACTTCAATATCACATCCTCACCCATTTAAACAAGTACTAAGATAATATATAATTTTATGTACAATATTATAATTTTGCGTACAAAATATTATATAGTATTTTTTTTTAATATTTAAATGAGCAGTTCACATCTATATATATAATGGCAAAGGTCAGTAGCAATATGCCAAATTAAAAGGTTTTGGTCAAACTCTACCTCAGTGCTCCAATAAATAATGACAATTCCTTCTATTAAGAACTCCATCTCCCGTGCACAATCTTTTATAGGCTTTGTTGTCTTTTGCACTTCATGATCTCGGGGCACTCCTTTGTTGATGCCTATGCAAGAAAATAAATAGATTCTTCTCTCTCTTTAGTACAATTATATTGCCAAAGACATCAATTGCAAGTTCAATGAAATTATTGATATATCATACAAGAAGGAAATGTATGACATTGCAAATATATAGTGTCGAAAAAAAAATCAACATGCTCAAGCCCAACCATTAAAGGAAAATCATCATTGAAGTAGAAGACAATAAAATAGACAATTATAATTTAATATGTCCCTTGGTTTATGGGGGACTTTGATAATGGTGTATAATAAGAGATTTTTTCAATTTTTTGCAAACAAAAATTGTAGAAAGGGTTTGCAATTTTCTCCACAAAAAATTAGATATGACGGTTTACAGTTTTGTCCACAAAAATTTGCACATGAAACTTTTGCAGTTTTGTCCATAAAAAATTGCACGATAGTATAATTTAGTATAATTTCCAATTTTCATGTTCTTTGGACCATTTCTTTTTCCATTTCTAAAGACACCATAGAGTTAGCAAGTCTACTAGCATAAAACACCATATACTTCTTTCTCCTTTAATAACTGATGGTTCAACACGTTCACCCAGTTATCATTTTGCAAAGTTCATCCCTTTGAGATTGCGAAAACTCATCGATCTCAACACACATGTCTTAAAATCTAATTAGTCATATTCCGTTGGACAAGCATAAAAGGTCATTTAATGAGAATATACAACATATCACGAAAATTGAAAACAGATAGAATCCATGTTGTACAAAGAAAACATCTTGTATCCTTTCATTTTCTATTACCATTTGAGATAGGATGACACAGGAGTAGATTCAACCATCAACCTAACTTTATACCCTTCATCTAGCTATTCAACCAAGTCGTATGAGAAATAGGAATAATTTGGTCTGAGGTTTAGGGGAGGCCGAAAGGATTCTTCAAACTTTTTGCTGCTAACCAACCACAATGACCAAGTTAAAATGAGTAATTAAGAAGTTGAAGCACATTGACCAAAACAAATTTAGCTGACTATAAGTCTTGACGAACCTGTGAAATCTCAAATTGTTCGGTGATATCTAATTATGTCATTAAAAGCCAGACACGGATTAGCAACTCACCCCTAAACTACGTTGCTTACCATGATTAAGCCCACTACATTCACTACATTGGCTTGCTGCATGGCACAACATCGTCACCCAAACGTTTAGTATAATTTCCGATTTTCATTCTTTTGACATTTATTTTTCGCTTCTAAAGACACCAGAGAGTTAGTTAGCCTATTGACATCAAACACCACAAACTTGCTTCTTTCTCCTTTAATTGTTGATAGTTCAACACATTCACCAAGTTCAATTATCATTTTGCAAAGTTCATTTGTTTAGAATATAATAAGCACATCCATCTCAGCACATGTGTCTTCTATTTCACAACAATAAAGGATATTTAACAAAAAGATACAACATATAATTGAGACATTTGGATGCTTGATCATCTTTCAAACATAACTAAATTAAATTGAATTGTGACACAAGGTTAGACTACATGTTATTGTGTGTCAGGCTTAAAGGTGTTTGAAGACCTTATATGAAACGTAGATAAGATCTAACCCTAATTCTTATGATTGCTTAACCAGAACATTCTTGCATTCCTCAACATGTTATGTGTTGTCACCTCGTCTAATTAAAAACTAATACAATTATTATTAAAATTTATTTTCCAATTAAAAATTAAAGCAAATGTGCAATACCACACCATCACCTAACTAAAGAGATGCGTATATAATATTATAATTTTGCGTACAAAATTATAATTTTACGTACAAAATTGTAATTTTGTGATACAAGGTCTTTAGACACCTTTAGTGTGTTAGGCTTAAAGATGTTTGAAAATGTGAAATGAACCGGTAGATAAGATCCACTCCCCAATTCCTATGATTGCTTAACCAAAGCATTCCGCAACTCGATGAGAGTGAAACAATGCATGAAATATATGCATAATCACTAAACTACTTTAAACTATCAAATCCACACATAAACTGTTTGAGGAAAGTCCTAAGATAAAATTAGAAAATATAGAAAGTGTTTGTCAAAATGCTTTTTGAGAACTAAAACTAAGATTTATGCAATGTAGATGGTGGGAATATGTTTACAAGAATGCATGAAGCATATGCAAAATCACTAAACACCATTAAACAATCAAATTCACACATAAAACCAGTATTATGCAGCAGAAACTACTTCACATCTTTCACCGCTTATGCAGAAAATTTATATCATGAGATGTTCTATGTATATATGGATTGAATGATGGAATGATTATGCAAATAGGTTTAAAACAATGTCAATTGAGATTTAAAACAGAAAATTTCACAAAAGAATAATTGTAGAACGAAAATCCCTGCAATTGTAAAACCTAGAAGACCTAACTTCTAAATCTGGACTAAGGTGAAAAACTGAATTCAAGACTGAATTGATGCCACGGCCATGATTCAAATATACCAATTAAGATTGAATAATGATCAAAACTAAACAAAAATGCATAAACTAAAAATCAGAAAAACTAATGCTAGAATGTGAAAATGAAAAAATAACCATATCAAGTGAGGGAATATGTAAACAACAACTAGTCTAGAATAACAAAAGAAAATCATGCAAAAATATGAAAATGATACTAGAAATTATGTAGAAAATTTTTTAGAATCTAAGTGTAAAATGTGAATGGAATGTTCAAATCTATGTGCAAATGATTTTAGAATGATGCGAGATGAATGGTGAAGGTGTACGAAATCATGGAATAATTAATGGGACATGACCCAGTTGCTAGAATTTAGTAAAAAGATGCGGAAATATGAAGAAAAAAAAAACTGTTCGATGAAAGTTTTACGAGAAAGTCAGAAAATGTACAAAATGTTTGTCAAAATGTCTCTCAGAACTAAAACTAAGCATTATGCAATGCATGTGGGAAAATGTTTGAATGAGTATAAGAATGCGTGGAACATATGCAGAACCACTAAACTACACCAAACTACTAAATTCACGCATGAAACTGGTGTTTTGCAGCATAAACTACTTATATACTACTTAACGGCCTTCACATCAAATGTGTATCATGTAATTTTCTATGGACATATGGAATGATTATGCAAACATGTTTAAAATAATTTTAATTGAAGTCTAAAACAGAGAATTTCACAAAAGAATCATTGTATACTGAAATTCCCGACTTGCATGCAAGAGTAAAAACCTGGGCATAACGCAAAGCACAGGTTTTTTAACTACTGGCCTAGCAAATGAAAAATTTAGATAGGATCCAATCCAATAATATCTCCCTCTTTCAAAATCGGACATGAAGGTTTCCTCTCATCCGACTCAAGTATTTATACAAAATAAAAAAAAAAACAAAGGTCTTTCATTTTCAAATTCTATCAAATTCGATAAAAAAAATTCTAATCTAAAATAAAATAAAAAAGGTTTACTCTTTACTCAAGTTCTCAATCAATCCCGATTAACATTTCATTAACGGATTCTTTTTCTTATTGATTTTCTTAATTAATTATCCAAGTTGTGTAGTACTTGCATACAATTTAGAGTTTCTTTCGTACGTGACGATCTATCTCGATGTGCTTTTTACGTACATGGTACATGAAATATGAGATTCACATGACGAGCTATTATCACAATATATTACTGTGGAGTCTTGAAGAGTGATGCTTAAATCTTCCATCAGTATCTTTGCCGTTGAACTTACTCTGACTCCGAAGGAGAACGTGAAACAAAGGATACAGGAACCAAAGATCAATAAGCAGGACTAATGCTAGAATCTAAAAATGAAAAAATAACCCTAAAAAGTTGAAAAAATTAGTAAAAAGATACTGAACTATGCAAAAAGACATTGTTTGATAAAAGTCATAAAAGAAAATCAGAAAATGTACAAAGTGTTTGTGAAAATATCTTTTAGAATCTAGTCAAAATCGAGATTTAAATAGTAAAATCATCGAATTTTATAATTTTACATGGTATGTACAATTTATATTACATGTATAATCATAAATATAGTATAATCGTAATACGACAGAAGTGCAGTAAAATAGTGTACAAAATCAAAATCTATGTTTCTTTCAATGCATTCAACATAAATTCAATCAAAACCTAACTAAAAGTTAAAGTAATTAGAAATTTTCATTGTTATGTATTGTCACCGCATTTTATTTAATTAAAAATTTATACAATTATTAATAAAATTTATTTTTCGATTAAGAATTAATATAAAACTGTAATATCACACCATTATCCAACTAAAGAAGTATTTAGATAATCTGATAATTTTGCGTACAAAATATTATATAGAATTTTCTTTAATATTTGAAGGCTGCATTTTCTATAATGCACGAGTTTAAAATGGTAGATTTTGTCGATAAGCCATCCATGAGTTCCATGGAGAGATAATGGATGGAATAAAGAGAAAAGATAGTCAAAGTGTTTAATGGTGATATGAAAAAATCTATAATTTACAAATGTCGAAATTAAAATTTGGTTTTATATTTATATTTATCTTCTTTGAGAGACCGAAGAACAATAATTCAAATATTATTCCCCTGGTTTTAGTTATGAAGACGTGTGGAATATTATTAATGGAAACTAAATATTAGAGAATGAAGCACAATATACTAAGTTAAAAAAATTCAAGAGACCAAACTTTGAAAATAAAAATCTAACTTGTACTTATTAATCACTAGTTCAACGTCATAAAGCAAATGAATTTTGGTTTCTTGTTCAGGACAGAATTTGAAACAACCGGAAGACTCAGGACTAAAAGCTAAAGAATGAAGCAGAATATGCTAAAAAAAATTAGAAATGAATAAAGGAATTCAAGAAACAAAGCAAGAGCAATGTATTGATTGACAACATCACAAGCAAATGAAGTCTAATAATCTCTTGCGCAAGAGAATTTGAAACAAGACTCAGAAAACTAACAAAATTGAGAGTCAAGGAATGAATTGCCCACATAAAGAGTATATATGTTCATAACATGTCTTATATAAAAAAAACAAAAAAAAATAATAAATGAATTAATTTTCTTTTTCTAATTAATTTAAATTAAAGAGATAGAAGTTTCTATTTAAAGATAATTAAAAAATTAATTATATAAAAAATGGAAAAGAAGAAAAGAAAAAAACAAGTTTGGGTTTTGTTTTCGTGTTCGACCCATTACTAGCAGTAATTTTAGGTACGGATAGAAACTTTCATGTATTATCACCACATCTCATATAATTAAACATTAATATAATTATTATTACAATTTAAGTTTCAATTAAAAATTAATATAAAATTTCAATATCACATCCTCACCTATTTAAACAATAAATAAAAGAAGTCGATTAGATTGAACTGTGACACTAGAAGTTTCTTGATTTTTAGGCATTTGAATGACTTGTCATTTTTTAAACAAAAATTTATTAGATTGAATTGTGACAGAAAGTTAGGTCATTTGTTCAAACGTGACAAAAGTATTTGAAGACGGGAGATGAACTAATATATAAGATCCACTCTCAAATCCTTAAGGCAACATTCTCCAACCAAAAGAAGGTAAAACAATTATAGCTTATATTTCAAACAAAATGAATCAAAACATATGACATACTAATCAACGTCTTGAAATCGGCGTGTTCACATCATGTACAATATGAAGAAAATAAGAAAAAAATAAAAGATGTCTGGAGAAGTAGTAAAGCATATGGCCTGACTCAACGTGTAAAAAGACACAACTACCTATGAATCACAATGGTCGGGTTTTATGAAGGCATGTACTTTTTGATGGCCCAATTACTGTCGGATGAGAAACACCGGTGCATTTGTTCAATAGTTGGAACTAAAGGCACGGCCAAGACAGAACTGGCCAAGTTCATATCTACAAACAAAGCTGTCCTATCTCATTTCGATTGTGTTATATCTACAGCCGAACTGCTTAAAAACGAAATTGCCAAGGCTGCCAAAATAATTATGGGAGGACAACACAAGTCGTACTCAGAACCTTGGCTGCATCTCATTGTTGTTGACGACCTCCAAACTCAACTCCCCATGTCCGGGATACCTTGAGGGAGGCCATACACGTCGATTTCTTATTACCACCAGCAACGCAATTGAAGAGCAAAGAGCAGGTACTAGGTCGTTCTTTGTTCACCGTTTACGTTTATTAGATGATGAAAATAGTTGGATTCTGTTTAGTGTGACAATGAACTCAGAACCAAAGCTACAAGAGATGGGAGAAAAATTGCAGCCAAATGCGGGACTACCACTGAAAATACTAAACATGGGCAAACTACTTTCGGGTAAAGATGTGACTACAGAGTAGAGGAAGGTACTAGAGCAGTTTAATGAATATAAAAACCCTTGGTTCGAAACACTTGACGCAGTCAACACCAACTTACCTTCCTATATAAGGAGATGTTTATTTTATTTTGAACTGTTTCCGGCTGATTTTGAGATTCCTGTAAGAAGATTGGTTGCTCTGTGGGTGGCAGAGGGCCTCGTGCCTCTTGGGGATGACCAAGAATGGCCACCAGAGCTGGTAGTAGAAACGTACTTGACTGAGTTGATAGATCTCGACATGGTTCAAATTGCTAAAAGAAAACCCAATGGCAAGATCAAAACATGTCGTGTCCCTGATGGTTTGCGTCAAATCTTCAAATCCACTGAATCTAGAATTCCTGAAGTTGGCACTAGCACACATTTGGAGGCAGTTCCAAAAATTTCCAGAATACGTGGGTAGCAGATCACCTTGAAGTAAAAGATATCTGGCACACACATATTCATGGTAACAGTAACACCTGCACTTTCCCTGAGAACCTACTACCAGAATGTTTTCTCCTTCTTGTCCTTCGATACCCGACAAGGAAGTAAGCCTGGGCAAGACATAAGAAACTTTCTGAACCTGTGTATTTGGAACAATTGTCTTCTACAGTTGCAGGTGCTTGATCTAGAAGGCGTGTACAAGCCCAAGTTGCCCAAAGACATTGCAAAACTTTCTGGATTGAGGTATCTTGGCCTAAGATGGACTTATCTAGAGTCACTTCCGTCGTCTATAAGTAGCTTGCTGCAACTCCAGACTCTAGATCTGAAACACACTTACATACAAACTCTACCAAGCTCAATCTGGAAAATGAAACTGAGACACTTGTTCTTGAGTGAGAGTAACCGCACCAGATTTCCATCCAAACCAATAGGTATCGACATAGGTCGTTCTCTACATGACCACCAAACGTTGTGGGGAGTTTTTGTAGACGAAGAGACTCCTGTCAAGAGTGGTTTGGACAAATTGGTCAATATCACTAAATTAGGAATAACAGGCCAATCACAGGTGAGTGCAGTGGCTGACTGGATTGTGAAACTACAATACCTCCAATCACTGAGGCTAAAATCAAGAGATAAACAAGGTCGACCCTCGAAAATACACTTGAAGTTTTTGCAACATCACACTAATCTCACTGACTTGTATTTGCTGACTTGTATTTGCTGGGATGCTTGAACACTCCATTGAATCGGCTCTTCCTTCCCCCAACCCTTGTTGTGCTTACCCTGTCAAATTCGAAACTAGAGGATGATCCCATGCAAATTTTTGAAAGATGCTCCGAAGCTTCGCTCATTGTCTTTATTTGCAGAATCTTACCAGGGACGAACCATTGTTTGCAAGTCTGAAAGCTTTTCTCAGCTTCGTGTCTTGAGTAGAAGTTGGAGCAATTAGAGGAATGGAAAATAGAGCAGAAATCACTTTCCTCTCTGAGACAACTGGAGATCCGAATATGTCCGCGCATGAAAGTGCTTCCTGATGGATTAAATCATGTTAACAGTCTTCTTGAGTTAGTTGAAGTTGAGAAACATGTCAATGGAAATTAATACTGAAAAACACAACATTCCGCCCAACTGTGAAGTCCACAGAGATGATTCCCTCTGTTTGGCAGTGAGGAGCGGTTTGTGTACACTGCCTTGTCAGGAAGAAAGTTTCACGGGCGCGATGGATTGAAGGTAAGTTTGGTTCTCGTTGAAGGCTATTTCTTGAAAGAATGTGTACTTGTAAATGCATCATGCATGTACATATTTTTTACCTTGATCGTCTTGTGTAATCCGAACTCTGACTGAGGGAGTTGCATTATTAGTTTCTGTAGCAAGAATTTGCACCAAGAAGCATGTTCAGAAAGAGTCATACAACACTTCTGAGATGAAGAGCACATAATACTATTTGAAGATGCGGATAAAGAATACAATAGATTTTATAGAAAACGTTTAATGGATGGTATCTTTAAAGTTTTCTTTCATTTCACTAGTTCTGTGCTGTTTTCTTTCGTTATTTTTCTTTTATTTTTATTTCTGTTATTGATAAATTGAGTGTTTGGTTGAAAAATACTTGACTAATCTGAATTTTTGTATTTTTTTAACTTATTTTACAAAATTTCATGATTAAATTTATGGAATAAATTTTCATAATAAAAATTAGGCAAGTGTGTTTATGTATCTCATAAATGTATATATTTTTTTCAATTCCGTCCTTATTAAAAATGAGCAAAAGTATTTTTATTTTTGTCTAAGTACCCTTTAATTTGATTTTGTTTTCCGAGATGATGTAGTCGGTACTTCTATTTTCATATCTACAACACAAATATATTTATTCTCTCCTCAATTCCTTCCAACTCTTTAATCAACTCTCTATAAAGAATGAAAAGAGCAAGTTGATCGACTAATTGTAAGAGATCAGGAAGGAGAAGTGCAAGTTGATCGGTGAATTGGATATGAAAGACGAAAATATTTGGCCTCCATCAATTCCAAAGCAAATAAGTTGCCTAAAATTGTCAGGGAACGAAAATTGTTGCATTTGTTTTGAAGAAGAATGTTACGTACTCAGGAACAAGATATTTCAGAATGATATTTTTGGAAACATATTCTGTCCATGTCTTGTATTTTGTATAATTTAAAACTTATTTCTGGGAATAGGTAATTATAAGACAAAAACTATACCCAGCAAAATATTAAATAACTAATTTCCTCCCACAAAATCACTAGATATTCTTATAAAACTTCAATCATTTCCTGGACATAAATTATACCCAAAATGAATTCGAGGAAGCAATGCTTAAACTACCCACCTCAACATTTCCATTTCTGGAACCCACTAACAAAAGTCCACTATAAAAAACTAAAGGTTTTTACAATTGAATAAAACAGGAAATAAAAAACAGGGGATGCATACATATCATACTCATTTATTATTATGCCATTGCAAACAAAAGATGAAGGACAAGTAGCAATTATTGAAATCATAGCATGCATTCTGTAGGCACGGGTGTAAATGACTATACAGAGTGGAGTTGATGTATCATTGAAAAAATTGTATAACTAAATGCATGAATGATAAAGTGGTCTAATATTTACATATGAAATATCTAGGTTTGGTGATATGATCTAAGGAAGAGTCTTTGAAAAGAAAGAATGGAAGTTTAGAAGTCCACCAATCTTGCTATCTTGGTCTCCTTAATCCTGATACTTTTTCGATAAATGGTTTGATTCTTTGTCAGGAAAGAGTTTTGCTTGCATTATAGAAAGCTTCTTAAATGAAATGCATCTATAATTCCTTAAAAAATTATTCATTTTCTAACATGTTAACAATATAGAGGAGAAACTGATCCCAGGATTTTATCAAGACATTGGTTCAGTTGAAATTAAACAGAGAGACCAAGAAAATTACCTCTGATAAGACAAAGAGACGGCTCCGATTAGACACAGCGAGCACAAGAACGATTCGCACCCAACCGGACACAACACCGAAAGCAGGCTTAGCCCCCCTCGCCTGAAACACATAGAATAATTGGGCTGACCTTTACTTTCCAAAAAACCCAAAGAGGGTCCGTGTTTGATATTCTTCCTGCACCCCATTGCTTCTCGTAAACTTTCCTGGGCTTTGTAAAAAATACCCTTTGTTTCTGTCATCTCTTTCTCTGTCGTTATAATTGGTCCTTTCTCCTCTTCTTTTGATGGTACATTTTCTACTTCTCACTTTTCACTTGAAAGAGGTAAACATATCATGGGGTTTCCATTTTTTTTTTTTTAAATGACTTTCAGAAATGTAAAAGACACTTTTGAATACCAATACAAAAAGCTTTTTCTATGAAAAAATGAATTTAGCAATCCAATTTTTTTTTATACAAAAAATAACTTTTCA
>Ga0214544_1000786_pt1 | contig 61370 bp, 29 predicted proteins | sample CNSS3metaG_FD_160074 | JGI IMG/M metagenome (GOLD analysis project Ga0214544, IMG submission 160074) | Root nodule microbial communities from cowpea collected in UCLA plant growth center, Los Angeles, California, USA - CNSS3 | ecosystem: Host-associated > Plants > Roots > Nodule | place: USA... | reverse complement strand
CTTCTTGATCGTTTTCAAATATTTAATTATGTTCTTGAAGTGGTTTTTGCAAAATTTTACTCATCATATTGAGTTCTTCTCTTAAAGTTTTTAAAATCTTTTTCTTGAAATCTATTTTCTCACTTTTGCTAATTTTCTTAAACTATTAATTTTTATTAACTTCTTGAATTAATTATTTTTACACTTTCTTTACTTAGTTTTCTTTTCTTGAATTTTATTTTCTTAAACTTTTTCAATTCTTTTTAAAGTTTTTATCAACTTCTTGATCGTTTTCAAATCTTTAATTATGTTCTTGAATTGGATTTTGTAAAATTTTACTCATCATATTGAGTTCTTCTCTTAAAGTTTTTAAAATCTTTTTCTTGAAATCTATTTTATCACTTTTCCTAATTTTTTTAAACTCTTTATTTTCATTAACTTCTTGAATTACTTATTTTTACACTTTCTTTACTTAGTTTTCTTTTCTTAAATTTTATTTTCTTAAACTTTTCAATTCTTTTTAAAGTTTTTATCAACTTCTGGATCCTTTTCAAATCATTAATTCTTGATCCTTTTCAAATCTTTAATTATGTTCTTGAAATAGTTTTTGCAAAATTTTACTCATCATATTGAGTTTTTCTCTTACAATTTTTTAAATCTTTTTCTTGAAATCTATTTTCTCACTTTTCCTAATTTTTTTAAACTCTTCATTTTCTTTAACTTCTTGAATTACTTATTTTTACACTTTCTTTACTTAGTTTTCTTTTCTTGAATTTTATTTTCTTAAACTTTTTCAATTCCGTTTAAAGTTTTTATCAACTTCTTAATCCTTTTCAAATCTTGAATTATGTTCTCAAAATGGGTTTTGCAAAATTTACTCATCATATTGAGTTCTTCTCTTAAAGTTTTTAAAATATTTTTCTTGAAATCTATTTTATCACTTTTCCTAATTTTTTTAAACTCTTCATTTTCATTATCTTCTTGAATTACTTATTATTACACTTTCTTTACTTAGCTTTCTTTTCTTGAATTTTATTTTCTTAAACTTTTTCAATTCTTTTTAAAGTTTTTATCAACTTCTTGATCGTTTTCAAATATTTAATTATGTTCTTGAAGTGGTTTTTGCAAAATTTTACTCATCATATTGAGTTCTTCTCTTAAAGTTTTTAAAATCTTTTTCTTGAAATCTATTTTCTCACTTTTCCTAATTTTCTTAAACTTATAATTTGCATTAACTTCTTGAATTACTTATTTTTACACTTTCTTTACTTAGTTTTCTTTTCTTGAATTTTATTTTCTTCAACTTTTTCAATTCTTTTTAAAGTTTTTATCAACTTCTTGATCTTTTTCAAATCTTTAATGATGTTCTTGAAATGGTTTTTGCAAAATTTTACTCATCATATTGAGTTCTTCTCTTAAAGTTTCTAAAATCTTTTTCTTGAAATCTATTTTCTCACTTTTCCTAATTTTCTTAAACTATTAATTTTCATTAACTTCTTGAATTACTTATTTTTACACTTTTTTTACTTAGTTTTCTTTTCTTGAATTTTATTTTCCTAAACTTTTTCAATTCTTTTTAAAGTTTTTATCAACTTCTTAATCCTTTTCAAATCTTTAATGATGTTCTTGAAATGGTTTTTGCAAAATTTTACTCGTCAGACTTGTATGGGTGTTCAGTCCCATTCGGGTCGTGGGGCCCATCCTGGTCGTCGGTCTCGTCTGGGTCATTGGGCCCGACCGGGTCATCGGGCTCGTCTGGGTCATCGGGCGCGTCCCGGTCTTGGGGCTTGTTTGGGTCTTCGGGCTCGTCTGGATCGTCGGGCACGTCCGAGTCGTCCTGCCCATTTTGTTGGTGTGCTTGTCCGGGTCATCGGGCTTATTCGGGTTGTGGGGTCTGTCTCGGTCATAGGGCCTGTTTGGGTCTTTGGGTCGGTCCGGGTCTTCGAGCCCGTCCGCATCGTTGGGTTCGTTTGTGTCGTTGGGCTGGTCCGTGTTGTCGGGCTCGTCTTTGTCGTTGGGCCCGTCGAGCTCATCCAAGTCGTCGAGCCAGTTCGTGTCGTCGGGCCCATCCCTGGTCGTTAGGCCCGTCCTGGTTGTCAGGCCAATCCTGTTCGTCAGGCCCGTCCTTGTCATCGGACATGTCCTGATCATCGGGCTTGTTTGGGTTGTCGAGCCCGTCTGGGTCGTCGGACCTGTCCGGGTTGCTCGACTTGATCTTTGACTCTTGCTTAATGTAGTATTATTTGGGGAGCTAACCCACCTTAGCCCTAACCCCAACCCACTAGAGAGGGGACTTTAGGAGCTGGGGCTTTTTTTGGGCCCCCCTAAAAGAGGACTTTATGAAGAGTGGGTCAAAGCTGGCCCATGGGCTAAGGGCCAAATTGACAACTCTAATAATGCATATCAATTTGGTCCATTCATCTATTTGAGATGTTTTTACACTCTTTAAGCATAAAAATAAGTATAATTTGATTAAAAACATTATTTTCCGTGTCCATTAACCAATTTTATAACACTATAACTCAAATTCAAGCATTACACGTTTCAAGTTTTTCAAAAATTAACAAACAATCATTACATAAATATTTTAACTCAACATTTTTTAATTGGGTATATACAAAATCAATGTGTTAACATTTCTATTATTCTCCAAACAATAATCACATTTAACTACTATAATTAACTAACTTCCTTTTCTTAAATTATGAGCTACTATAAAAAATAACTCATTTGCCTCTAAAGAATTCTACTTGATAAGGATCTAATATTTGCACATAGAAAATTTCGACAAAGATACAATCACACTCTAATGTTGTGTTTGGATGAGACAATTAAAGGGGGTGATTCATTTATTTTGAGAACTTGAAATTCTTTATAATGAAATGCTTTGTTTGGATAGAGAAATATAAAATAAATAAATGCATGCATTTTTTGAAGTATTTCAATTAGTTAAATTAGAAGGAATTCAAATACCCTAAAAAATGTGGAATTTGAAATTCTCCTCACTCAACCTCAAACTTTGGACTCAACCCCAAACGGACACGACAAACCCAATAACCATGACAAGTTGGGTTGGCCAAACACTCTAGATGGATCAGACCGACCTGACAACACAAATGGATCAAGCAGGCCCGACGACCCAGAAGGGTCAAGCAGGCCCGACGACCCAGAAGGGTCAAGCAGGCCCGATGACCCAGACGAACCAGGGTGACCTGATGACACATATAGGTCGGGTGGGCTTGACAACTCAAATAGGTCAACGAGTTCGATGGTCCAAGCAGGACAGGCAAGCCCGACGACCCACACGGGTTTGGCATGCCAAACGACCTAGAGGTGTTGGGCGGGCCTGGTGACCTAAATGTGTCGGGCAGGCCCAACGACCCCACCGATCCATTGATCCGACAAGGCTGACCGACCAATGACCTAGTCGAACCTAATTGACCCGATAATCTAGACGAGCTCGACCGGTCCGACGACTCAGGAGATACCACCGGCACAACAACCTTGCTAGGTCGGGCCGACCCAATGACATAAAAATGTTGGGTATGCCTGATGACACAAAGAAGCCTGATGACACTGATGGGTTGGCTATCTACTGGGTCCAAGCCGTTTCCAAATTTATCGTGAACTCAAAACATAATTAAGTCTAAAATAAATATTTTTAAAATAAAATTTTATCTCACAAGAAATTTAATTATTTTATCCAAATAATAAATTGAAATGTAAGATATTTTAATTTTTTTATCCAAACAAATTATTTAGAAAATGAAAAAAATTTAATTACAAACAATTTAAATATAATATATTTTAATTTCTCAGCATTATTAAAATATTTTATCCAAACATAAAATAACCATCCTAACTAAATTAAGATTTATCTTGAATTTTTAGATAATACATACAGAGCAAACAATTTCTACATGAATATAATTTGTCAAAAGACTAAAAAGAAAAGTAATAAATTAAATTACTATATTTATAATTTTGATCATGTAACACTTCCGAGAATTTCGATTATAATATATAATATTTACACAAATGAAATATGAAGTTAAATATATAAAAAAACAAAAAGAAAATTAAAAAGATTTTGAAGGATGATTATAAAATGAGATTTTACTAACAAAAAAACTCTATTTATAATATAATTTTTAATAATAAAATAATAAAGTATCATCTTTTAAAATGAAAACTAAAATTTAGATCCTTACATAATCCATCCTACTTATATATTTTATATTGTTATTTTTCCCACTTATATATTTGAATATGTCATTTTTATCTTTATTTTTAAATTAAAGTTCAATGTTTTTTTTTTTAAATGAACTTATTAGAATAACCTTAATTATAACATAAATTATTATCGCAATTTTAGAATGTAATTTTATATTAAAAAACCAAATTATAAGTCCAATCTTAAAAAAATACGGGCTAATACAATAAACAAGGCGGTGACGGCTTTCTATAAAAAAGCTTGTGCCCATTAACCCTATTGTCACTCGCTCATCCACTAACTGCGACTCGCTCGTTCCGTGGAGGTTCCGCTCTCTCAGTTTCTTTTCCCCAAATTGTTTTTCATCTAACAATTTACTTTGCAGTCTCTCTCTCTCTTTCTCTCAATTCTATCTCTAACCCTAACACCCAACCTTCCAATCTTCCTTTCGATCCTTCATCTCGCAGGTATTTCCCTATTCCAAAACCCTACAAATCTCTATCTAGGGCAAAACCCTAGCTCAATTTATCCACTCGATTTCCATAATATTCCGTTTCAAGTTCTGATTTAATTGACCCCGTGATTCGCAGATAATGGGAGAAACCAAGGATGACGCATACGAGGAAGAGCTTATTGACTACGAGGAGGAAGAAGACAAGGCTCCCGACTCCATCGGAGCTAAAGTCAACGGCGAAGCTACCAAGAAGTAAGTGCACGAATTCTTTATTTAAGACATAATAAATCTACGATTGCCTCTCATGTTGTGGGTATTAATCTCCTTTTTTTTTTTTAATTTATATTGCAGGGGCTATGTTGGAATTCACAGTTCAGGATTCAGAGACTTTCTTCTGAAGCCAGAGCTACTTCGGGCTATTGTGGACTCGGGATTTGAGCATCCTTCCGAAGGCAAACTATCGAACTATCTTTATCTTTCATTTACAGTTATTGTTGTTCTAGTTTGTAGCTGTGGTTGATGTTATAAGGATGATTTTGGGGGATTTTAGACTTGTAATGGTTACTATAGCTATTGGTATGGAACGCGTAATCTGCCTTTTCTTCTACCATGAGATTTTTTGACGCCCTTTGTTTGTTTCCTCACCGTGCTTTTCAAATTTGGATTTTGGGGGTTTTAACTTTCGACAGAGTAGTTGAATACATGTACACATATGTCTACTGTATCATCCTTATGTGTATTTATTTGGTTTCTTTTTTCAGGTAATAATTGTATCACAAATCTTGTTTTGGAGAACTAACTTGCTTTGGTAAAGCTATCAAATGAAATTAAAAGCGTCCGAAAAGGTTTATTTTACTTACACTCGGTTCCTTCGGCCCTGTTTTATTTGCTTCATCATCAGTGCAACATGAGTGCATCCCTCAAGCAATTCTGGGAATGGATGTGATTTGTCAAGCGAAATCTGGAATGGGAAAGACTGCTGTCTTTGTTCTCTCGACTCTGCAGCAGATTGATCCCGTTCCTGGCCAAGTTTCTGCTCTTGTTCTGTGCCATACCAGAGAATTAGCATACCAGGTACTCATGGGCGACGTGATACATAAAAATTCTCGAACATGGTATTCTAGTTGTATTCGGTTTAAGTTTTGCAACCTCTTTAATGCAGATATGCCATGAGTTTGAGAGGTTCAGTACCTATTTACCCGATCTCAAGGTCGCTGTCTTTTATGGTGGGGTTAACATCAAAGTTCACAAGGATCTGCTAAAAAATGAGTGCCCTCATATTGTTGTCGGAACACCTGGAAGAATACTAGCATTGACTAGGGATAAGGATCTTTCTTTGAAGAATGTGAGACATTTCATATTAGATGAATGCGACAAGATGTTGGAATCATTGGGTATGTTTCATTGCTGAATGGCCACTCTACTGTTTTTAATTATACTTTTGTATGGTTTTTATAGTTCCTTCTATGGTTTCTCCAGATATGAGGAAAGATGTTCAAGACATTTTCAAGATGACTCCCCATGATAAGCAAGTTATGATGTTTTCCGCAACACTCAGCAAGGAAATTCGCCCAGTCTGCAAGAAATTTATGCAAGATGTAATGTCTCATGGCCAGTACTACTTGAATTAGAAGTCTCTTTTACATACTGCTCACAATCCCTGAGAGTTTTCAAGATATTTAGAATGCTGTAGTTTCATCGTTTTCCTTCCCACAGGTTTTTCTTGTAGTGTTTTCTATTTATACTACTTTTACTGAATCACCCAGCCGGTAGGTGGAGTTTAGTGGACTGATGACCGGAGATTGGGTTAGGAAGAAGTTTTGGATGGGATATTTTAGGAGTGATCCTGTTTGTTTCTGTATTCCTTTGTCTTTTTGTTCATGTTAGAAGTTTGATTCATCTATAGTACGTAGTTTGATTCACGGTAGGCTTGGTATTAGGGGAAATGGTATTAGGGTATTTTGGTTTTGTTTTTACCAGTTTTCTTTGGGTCAAGTGTCCGTGGCACTTGCTTGGCGTGACTAAAAAAGTTTCTGCAAGGAGACAAAACAGAGGGACAAGATCTGTCATTCAAGGGATCTGCATCCATCATTAATTTCGTTGTGGATTCCTTTAGCTTGAGGAAGGACCCTAATATGATTTACTGTGAAATTTGTTCCTTTCAGCCTATGGAAATTTATGTGGATGATGAGGCGAAGTTGACACTTCACGGACTTGTGCAGGTTGCCTTTTGTTCTTGAACTATTATTTCCTTCATTTAAGTTAAAGTGTCATTTGTATGGTTACATTGATACAATGATGACTGATATGGCAGCACTACATCAAATTGAAAGAAGAGGAGAAAAACCGGAAGTTGAATGATCTTCTCGATGCACTGGACTTTAATCAAGTTGTTATCTTTGTTAAAAGTGTTAGTAGAGCAGCCGAGCTGGACAAACTACTTGTGGAGTGCAACTTTCCTTCTATATGCATCCACTCTGGCATGTCCCAGGAAGAAAGGTTTGTTTGATTGATGTCAATGGATGTTGCAGAAGTTGTTTCTATTCATTGTTTTGGTTGGCGTCTCATTTTTTTTATTGGCTTGTTTTATTCCACTGTTTTATTTAAACTTCGGATCTTATTATGAGAAATTATGTGTTTTCCATGTGAGATACGGTTTGGATTTCAACAATATTTGTCGTGATTTTGCTTTTTATTGAGGAATCTTAAAAATGTAAGTTAATAATGAGGGGCATCTAAGATGTGCACTGTGTAATTAATTGCATTGCACGTCTATAATCTTCTGAGAATAACGATGCTATGAAATTGAAGTTGTTTCATGTGACATACGGTGTGGATTTGAACAATATTTGATATGGTATTGTTTTTGACTGAGGAATGTAAAATAGAAGTTAATAATGAGCGGCATCTCACATGTGCATTATGTTATTAATTGCATTTGCACGTCTATAATCTTCCTAGAATAAGGATGTTATCAAATTGAGGTTTTTTTCTTAAGTGAATTAAACTTCTTATTTGCCTGAATTACATTTCTCCCTCTCTATTTTGAATTGTGCACCCTTTTTTCCTTGTGAGATGAGTGAGCTGCAATTGTTTTTCAATAATACAAATCTCTTAACAGTGATGAATCATTATGGAAGCACCTCTCAACGATATTGTATTCCTCTGCAATTTATAGTTACCAACTAATTTTGAACATCCTATCATTGGTTTTAAATTCTTCTCATTATCACCATTGAAATTTAGAGTAAAATCTTAGTTGATTTTGTGGTCACATAATCAAGTTGAGGAAAAATTATGAGGGAAAGGGAGTATTAGTTAAGCCTCTCTTGAGACACTAGGTTTTATTTTACTCTACTGTTTTTTAAAGGTTGAAATATAATTTTTATAATACTATTAATGCCTATGGATTCTCTTTCTACATCTTTCTGTTTAGAATTATACTAGAATGAGCAGCACAGGTTATGTGTGCATTTAGTAACTATGTCACGTGTCCCTTTTCCCTGCCTATATCTGTTGTAATGCATTATACTAGTTTAATCCAAAAAAAAAATTGGTCTCTGAAGACTTCATTCAGCCCGGTCAATTGATTTCACTCGCTGGCTGCTATTCTATGGCAGCAGTGACATGCTGGGTTGTGTGGCCTCATTTCTTTTAGTGGCCATGGTGAAATTGAAGATATGGATGAAAGAATAGGCTAGTGGTGGAACTTGTTGGTTTGTCTAACCTGACCCTACCCAGCCCCACATTAAAAATAAAATCACTCATCTGAGAAGTAAAACCCCTGACAATTCATCTTTTTGCCCTCCCTATGAGTAAGTTACGAGCAGCAAGTGACCACCAACAGATCTGTTTTTTTTGGCAGTGACTATGATCTCCTGTGGTCTTTCCTTGACCTCATTCCCGTACCCAGCTTCTTGTTTGTGCCTTTGATTCAGCCTGTTCCTATGACCCTCTAGTGACTCTGATGCATCTCTCTCCGCCTGACCTTTTTTGTCTCTGTGATTCTACCTATGTATTGCAATTTTATTTCTGCAATCACTCTCTCTGCGCCATACTTCTGCTATAAGCTGCTTTACTTTGGTTTCACTGTTCATACATACTGCTGTGATGTGAGTGGATGAGTTGTGTACATTTATATATTTTCTTTGCTTATGTTATTTATAGGTTAAAGCGTTATAAAGGTTTCAAAGAGGGGCATACAAGAATTCTTGTTGCAACAGATTTGGTTGGAAGAGGGATTGACATTGAACGTGTCAACATTGTTATAAACTATGACATGCCTGATTCTGCAGACACATACTTGCACAGGGTATGATGAGATAAAATCTGTTTTTGGTTTCCTATCAGTTAGCTATTTTATGTCTCTAAAATCTAGTACAAGGTTGACTCATTGTTTCTGGAGGGATTTTTCGCAGGTTGGTCGAGCTGGAAGATTTGGCACCAAAGGCCTTGCAATTACATTTGTTTCTTGTTCTACCGATGTTGATGTTCTCAACAATGTAGGGAACTTGTTTCGTCAACGTTTATTCAATGTCATAAATATCCTCTTGCGTTTCTAATCTGTGTTTGGTGTGAATTCCAGGTTCAATCAAGGTTTGAGGTGGATATAAAACAGCTGCCAGAGCAGATTGATACCTCAACTTATAGTATGTGTTTTTCATCCGTTCGCTTGAATCTTAAGAACTATATTTTTTATTCAAATTATTTCAAATTCTAAACTGAATTAGAAACATGAATCTTTAGTTGAATACAAATTATTCTAGATGCATTATTAAAATTAATTGTAATTTATGCTGAAAGCCTATTTAATTCCCAAATAACAACCTAAAATGATTTTAGTGACTGTTCAATTTGTTATACATAGATGAATCTAATAATATTAATTGAGCACATGACAGTTCCTGGAGGGTTGAATTGACATTTCTCTTACGTTGTTACTTGCATATAAGCTTACCCTAGTTATTTTGTCAATCTATGAATTTTAATGTGAAATCTCGATTCTTGTTTTGACATGGCTTCGAGAAATTAAAATTTTGTTAGTGGTTATTTGAGTTTCATGCTTCACCTTGCCATGGTATCGTATGATAAACGTGTTATTTGTTAGTGTTTTATTGCGTTACTACAAGCATAACATTTTGATTAATATCTGCAATTGCATTGTATTTTCATGTTGGTACGATTACTAATTTATTTTGTAGTCTATGAAAGTACCGACGTTTCTCATCTCAGTTGAAGTTTTACTATTCTGCTGTTGTATTTGTGTTTTGTAGTTTTGAAATCATAAGACAGCTTTTTGGTTTCATGTTTCATTTACGTAATTTTGTGTGGCTCTGTTAACATTTTTATAAGTTGATCTCCTTTATGTACAGTGCCGTCGTAGTAGATTTTTATTTTGGCAGCAACGTTGACTGCTTGGGTCATGAGTAATAGTGACGCAGGATGATTTGAACGGTGGTGCAGCGGATGATTAACCGTGCTGATAGATAGCAGAGTCTGTTTACAGACTAGGCCATTTTACCGGTATTAGGTGTAGTAGTAGTGTAATGGCTTATGTATTTATGGGGTTTCACTTGCTGTATTTTGTGTGGCAGCTACGCTGTTTTCATCAACTTCATGTTTTGAGTTAGTGTTACTGCGACGACGTTTTTACTTAATACTGTTTAATTCGGTGATATGGTCTTTTATTTATTAGTTTGATCTTTAAATGGATGAAATGATACAAGGTATGTCTTTTTAACAAAAAAAAAAATAGAATGGGGCCAAAGTCTTCTTCTTGTCGTCTTCTCCATTCTTTGGACATTTGTTAATTCATTGCACTTTATGCATATGCATATTTTGGACTCACAAGAGGCATTTCTTTGTATTTTTGCTGAAATGTTTTAATTCTTTGCATTGTAGATAAACCTGTTTCTGACATCTTTAGTTTGATATTAATTGTAAGGCCACCCTTAGGATAGTGAAAGAATGTTTTACGCCTTTAGATTTATTTCTTTTTTAATATGATCGTTTAGGTTTGGTTCATAATATTTTTTCTTAGTTTTATCATTATCTTATTTAGTCCATTTTTTCTCGCCTTATTTTCATGTTTCTTCACGTCCACCTTGTATGTAAACACTTGGAGGTGATTTTCGGGGACGTGAATATGCATTGTTGTTTCTTTCTCCCTTCTTATTTCGTAGTCTTTTAATCTATAATTTTCTTACAAGGAGAAAGTTTTTATATCTGCACATCTCGTACAAATCAATCCTAAAATTTTTAGATACGAAAATTGCATGTGATGTCAGTCCCACTAATTTTCCAGATTTTTGACGAAGGAAAAGTGCACTTTCGCACCTTCCAGTTCCTCATCATCGAAGAATACTACAATGGTGTCAATGAACGGTTGCTGGCTGATAGATTTTTTTTATTGTCCTCTAACTTATAGCTTGAGTGTCATTAACATAGAGTACGAACAATGAAGTCGTTAGATATGTCATTCAATGAGTTTCAACTATGGAAGGGGATGATGAACAAAGGTGTGGAGACAGACGATAGGTTGATTTTGTAAAAGGAGAAAAATAAAAATATATTAATAGCAATAAATATAATTAAATTTCGATCAGCAAATTTAAAATTTAAATAAAATTAACAGTGTTAAAACTACCACGAGAGATATGGATGGGTATCATCTAGTCATGGCCAAAGAATAATTGTGTGAATGGGAAAATATTGTTAAATAAACTTAAACAGAGAGAAATACCGAGTGAGTTTCTGAAACTTGTAGAAGACGGTTAATTGGGCTTTGATTTTTTTTTCTTATGTTAGTCTTTAATTTTTAATGATTTTTTTTCTTGTGTTAGTCTTAGTTTTGTTATTATCAAATCAGTTAAAATGTCTAGACTAATCAAGTGTTATGAACATTAAAGTTCTTGAATAAGCTTAAGATATGTCAGGGAATATGAGGGTTAGTTTTAAATTTTATTAGAAAAGATAGTTGTGTTTAAACTGAGGGCTAGTAAAAGTATTTTTAGGTATGGTAAATAATTTTGAACTTTTAGAATATGGAGTAAAGCTTAAAGATTTAAAATTACAAGTGGGTGAGTTTAGTATATGATGGGTGAAAGAAATCTTCTTATTTTCCTAATTCAAATAAATAAACTAAAAAATCTACATATTTTTTCTCTCTTTTTGTGAGAGTTCATCTACAAGCTAGTTAAGGAAGAGTGTAGGGGAAATATTGAGCTCTGTCTTTAGTAGTTTTTTTTTTTTTCTTATATCAAAATCTATCTCTACATTTAAGGAATACACGTCTTAGAGATGTTAGGTGTAAGGAGTTTTTAGGAAAATTAATATAAAGAGAAATAGTTATGTTTAAAATAGGTTTAATTAATTGTATGATACCCACTTTCATTTGGATGTGTCAATTTGATATCCGTTTTTAAAAATATGTCAATTGAGTTTTAATTTTTGAAAAGATGTCTCAATTAGGTCCTTTTTAACAAATGTTTTTTAACACCGTTAATGATATTTATAATTAAAATGACTTATAAAATTAAGTATTCATATCTATATTAAAATATTAAATTATTTTATAAATACTAACGAGTTAAATTTATATTCTCGTCTGTGAATGGATTGTGGATAAAATGATTAGATTATGTAATGTTTAAGATATGTTGTGATTAAACTAATGATCCCTAATGCTGTATAGAGAAAAACAATGTTGAGAGAGAAAAAAACTTAAATTGTTAATGCAAAGCTAAATTTTAAATGTATGAGATGAAAGTCTTTAAATCACCCAACTTTTTTATCAAAACAAATAAAAAAAAAATTAGTGTGTATAATATGCTCCATCTAATATGCAACAAACCATACATAAAAATTCAATATAATACTCAAACAAGACCGAAACCATAAATGATTAATATAAAAAGAACAACTTTGAGAAACTTACATTTATTTAACATATTTTTTAATAAGAAAATAAAAAAAATTGTGTCAAATGAGTATACAAATGTAACAACGAAATTTTTTCCTACAAAAACATGACAAAGAAATTCATGTCAGATAAATTTTACAAAACAAATAAAATAAACTAGAGCTATAGAATTCAAACGAAATCTGTAAAACTACAAAGAAAAGAAAGTTAAAACTTGATAAATTTCACATACACATAATGTTATTTAGTATTATTATAATATCAATAATTGAGATTGTTGATTGTTATAATGCATAATACCAGCAATAAAAACAAAAGTAAAATTTTTATACACAACATAAATGGAATAAAGAATTTGGTTATAGAGTATTTTGTATACAAACATTCCAAAGTAACTTTGACCTGGTTTCTTTTTTTACTAGGAAAGAAGAAAAGATAATACGGTTTAACCCCGATTTTAAAAAGAATAATTTACTTATGATTTGAGATTAATCATTATTTTAATTCAATTTATATTAAAATTAATAGAACTAAATTCTTTTAATTATTTTGGTTAATTTAAAATATAATTTCAAGCACGATTATTATAAATTATTCATTAAAAAACATCAAGCCAAAATAAAATATATTACATTGCCAATTTACTTTTTTTTGAGCTATTTATATTTTGAAAAGTTCAATTAAGTTTTCTAAAAATAGTTCAAAATAATCCTTCCATCAATTTAGAATCAACTTTGTTTATCATTCATGGGTGGTTAAAAATCGCTATAAATGTAAATAATTATTATAATATAAATCTATATAGACAAACCTCAAAAATATGAAAATAGAATAAAAAACTTGTGGTTCAATAATATCTTTGAAAAAAAAAATTTTGTTTGACACCATTAACTATCATTTAATAATTTTTATATAGATAAAATAATCTTAACGAAAAATAATTTTTATATTTTTTAAAGAAATAATAAAGAATAGTATCAAATAAAAAAAATTATGATATCAAAATATCAGCTTTCAAAAATACTACTACTATTTAAAGAAAAATCCTAATAAGAATGATAATAACTTTTCAAAATTGCACACCTCACACAACAAACAAAACACCAAATCTTTATGAAGTGTTTGAAACTTGAACACTGACAAAAAAAAAAACAATTTCGAATACATGAAAGAAAAGTTCTTCTCATAATATTTTTTATTTTTTCTCAACTAAATCGCTTCTATTTATTCTTCATTTCTCTTTTTTTTTTCCTTTTTTTTTCTGAGATAATCTTTTCCTACTCCCATTTCTACGGCAATAAGAAGGGGCTGCGTCCAATATAGGCAATTATTGGTGACTTAACGAAATTGACCAAACTCTTCATTTGATTTGACATCACAACCAAACAACACTTTTGATTTAGATACTCTTCTTATAATTCACATACACATATGAGTTTTTTTCAGAAGCCTTAGTTTTTCAATAACAAATATTATTTTAAAACATTATCTACATAATGTGTCAACTTTTCTTCTATCTTCATTCTTATTCAAAATCATCTCCTTATATTATATATTTTTTTCTTTTATTTTACTGAAGACTAAAATATTATTTTATTTTCCTGTCTCCATTTTTCTAATTACAAAATTCCAATCATATTTGTTGGTTTCTGTTTGTCATCAAACTCTCTTTCACTCCCCTTACCCAAACCACAAATAGTGGCTCTTTTTCTATGTCACTATCTTTACAAAACCAAGTCTCTTTTAGCCTCAACTTAGCTTCACTTGTTATCAATTATTTTTCCTCACATGTGTTAATCACAACTTAGAGAATATAATTTATTAAATCTCAATAAACATGAGATATTATTTTGAGAAAAAAATCAATTAAGAAGTAGCTTCTCAGTAACTAAGTTCTGATCTTTAACAATCAAATGGTCCATTTGAAGACATTTGTAATTTTCCAAAAAGTTATTATTTTGAGAAAAACAAATTGTATCAACCTCGAGGATAATGGAAGAGAGGGGTAAATAGTTGGGTAAAAACTTGGCATCTCAAGTAAAAGTAAAAATTGTTAGGAATTTAAGTGTGAGTCTAAGTCTCACATTGGCTAGAAATGAAAAAGTGGAGCACTATATAAGAATAAAGACTCATAAACTCATTGCCTTAAGGGTTTGGATTGAGAGTGGTGTCGGTGTCTTATGTGGTTAGACTCATATCTCATTAGTATTGTTCTCTCCAATAAAACTCCCTTATTGGTGTTGTTTTCTCCAATGAAACCCTCATGTAATCCTGATAAAAATATATAAAAGTTAATATATTGAATCCCACCATTTTTAAAATTATTTATTTTTTAACCAAACACCATGAGTGTTGAATAAATGAATGTATGTATATAGTGTACGTGACATGGTACGATGTGAACGTGAAGACCAGCACATGGTCTTCTTAAAACTCGATTCCAAAAAAAAAAAATGGTATTTTTGTGGAAGCCCCACTCGCAGAGAAAGTGGACCACTCTCACTCGCCTAACACGCTCAACAAAACCTTTCAGCATAAACTTAATTACACACGCGACGTTATAAGCGGAGGCATAACACATCAAGTTTGGCAAAGAAAAAAGAAAAAATGCAATAAGTAAATATATTAATATTATTTTTCTCCAGATTTTTAACATATATTAATTTTAATATTTTTAAAAATATATATTTTTTAATACACCAACAACAGTAATATTTTAAAAACTCAGTCAGAAAATAGTAAAAACTCTGCAGTGGAATAACTGGTGTTAATTTTACCTTTTTCCTGCTCTCAAAGCAACCACCACTACCATATTAGGTTTAGGTAAACGAAGATGCATTGCAATTAATGACTCACATTAAGAACTCCGTTGACAGATGGTAAGAAACTACTCTATCACACTTTAATTTAATTAATCAACTATTGATGCCACTTTGTATATGTATGTAATATAATAAATGATTTTGGAAGAAAAATATTAATTTCTCACATCCAAAAATAATAATTTCTATTTTGAACCATAATTAATCTGTTCCAGTGTTATTGTAAAGAAAGAAAAAGAAACACTTGGGTTGAACCCTACATTTGCGCCAATGAACTCGAAGTGGCCAACACGTTCACCATCGTTGCAGCTTTTTCTACTAAGTTTCGTAGCAAAATCAATTAACCACTCAACCATGGCTTTCCACAAACTTATCACATCTACCACTTCACTTCTCTTGGCATCTACTTTAACTAAATTCCAACTACAATAAATAAATAATTAATATTGAAAAATGAAAACCAGTCTTATAAAAATATTATGGGCAAAATAAAATATTTTTTCTGTTTTTTCTTTTGTTTTAATATATTGAATAGAGTTGTTGAATATTATTCCATTATATTCGTACTCTGTTCATACACCAGAAATAATTAAAAAAATTCTGCAGCGCCAGCGTGTACGTTGCTACCGACACCTATGAAATTATTTGATACAAAGTTTAAAGATGATAATATTAATTAATCAGTAAACAATTGGTTTAGCCAATTTCTTCTGGAATAAAAATATGTTGTTCATGTCCAATAGTTATGATCAATCAGTATAAATATCTTATACAATAAAAAGAAATATTATATATATATATAATAAAAGCTATCTTATATTAAAATCTAATCAGAGAAATTTAATAAATAAATTACAAATAAAAAGGAAAAAAAATATAACATTTCACAAACAAATGTTTAATTAAAAACAGTACAAATTAATAAAAAAATTACTTACCAAAATATTGTGAAGGCATAGCTTCAGACTACGTGTTTTGCGGGTGATCCGCAGGTTGAATCATTCATACCTAACTTTACAACCTATTTTTCTAAACTTTGGAATTCGAGTGTATGAAATACAAACTCAATTATTTAACTGTTGAAAATATAACAAATTATCATCGTAATTAACACTTTCATTGCATATTTGTTGTATTTAGGCATTATTTTTTATCATAATTGTTGTAGCATATGTGATATTTTATATATATATATATATAGATATATAGATATATAGATATATTTTGAGAAACATATTTAATCCATGTATTTTTATCTGAAGAGATATTTATTTTCAACATATATAAACAAATAAGAATATTTTATATAATGCCGCTAATGTATAACTTACCTCCTATTCTTTCGCATATATTTATTGGTTCTTTTCGGTCTTTCTCTTTCAACTTCTAGCATACTCATATTGTCAAACACTAATGTTAGAATAGAAAAAAAAAATGTTAGAGTAGAAAAAAGTGAGGACTCTATTTTTATTTTCCTCAAATATAATAGATGTCAATATAGTGAAAAAAATTGTTAAGAATTCTCATCCCGTTTTCCTATATTTATATCGTCAATCTGCTAATGTTAAAGAAGATAAAAATATAAGTTATTTTTTCTATTAAATTCTTCACATTTTTTTTTTGTTATAGATAAGGTAGATCACATATTTATGAATATGTTACATTTCTAACACACAAATAAGCGTTGATTGTAAGATGAAATACCTCGAGACAATATAATTTAATTCAACAAATTTATTTGTTCTTGTAATAAAATTTTATGTGTGAAGTAAGATTCCGATGGACAATAACAAAAAAAAAATTGATAGCACACAATATTACGTGAAACGTGCATATTAAAATACCCGTATTTTAGTGTCGGTATTGACAAGCTTTGGAATCTTGGAGATTTGTTCTTCACGTTATAAATTATAAAATTCGCTATTGAGACTTTTCTATTACTTGTTCTTTGATATGTGAAAAAGAACTATCAAAGCTACATAGCCTCAGAACCATAGAGATTTGGTCCTTAAATTCATAAACTAATTTCATTTAACACCATAAACCCAGATTTCGTTGCAAATTGTGTTTAATAATTTTTTATTTGGGACTCAAATTGGGCTATTCAGGGTTGTTTCTTCTGCTGAACCGCGTATGTGGGAATATTTTGTTTTATATTTTAACTTAACGCTCTTTATTGTATTATTGTGAATTGAATTTTTTAGTTGACGTGGATTATTACCAATAATTTATTATGTGTTTTGTTGCAGGTTGCATAATTGTTTTGTGATGAAGGTAAGGTGAGCTAAGTCACAATCCAAATGAGATTCTTAGTAAGATAATTGCTCAGGGAGAGATGGTTGCATGTGACATTAATTGTCTCGTGGAGGAGGCCACGAGTCACAATCAAATCGTGGCTCTTGAACTCTTAAATAAAAAGAGTTACACCCTGGCTATTAGCTATAACTTTTGACATAATGGTAAACGTTCGATCCTAACATATTTTTTATAATAATTATTGGCACCACTCCAATTAAAAGTTATTGGCCGACTATTATAATTGAGGGCGCCTATCATTTTTGTTTAAAAAATAATATAAAAAACATAGATGACATAGTCAATTAAGATAACAATGTTTATTTAAGAGCAAAAATCAGAAAATTTTCATTATAAACGTAAAATTTGGTTAAAATGCCTTTTTGGTCTCAATTTTCGTTAAGTTTTTTCAAATAAGTCATAATTTTGGTTGTGTTCAAATAGGTCCCAATTTTCGTCAATTTTGTTTAATTAGGTCCTTTTTTGCTAACACCGTTTAAATCATTAACGACCATGAATAATAACTGCCACGTGTCACTTCGTGATTTTTTTGAATTTTTTATTTTTTTATTTTTTTTAATTTTTAATTTTTTTTAATTTTTAATTTTTTTTAATTTTTAATTTTTTTAAATGTACATGTGTCAACCTAGTAGCGTGCCACATGTCACTTTGTGATTTTTTTATAATTATTTATTTATTTATTTATTGAATTTTTTTGAATTTTTTTTAAATGTCCACGTGTCAATCTAGTAGCGTGCCGTGTGTCAAAGTCAATGTTCTATATTCAATTTGGTCCCTATATTTGTTATTTTTTTTCAATTAGGTCCCAATTTTTGTTAACATTAACTAATTTGGTCCCTATCGAATATATGACCAAATTTAATTTTTATATCAAAGTTATAATGATGTGAATTTTAATATTTTATATAAAAATATTTAATAAAAAATGTGAATTTAATACAACAATTAAATTTGGTTTTAATTTAAAGAGGGACCAAATTGATTAATGTTAACAAAAATTGAGACCTAATTGAACAAAAATAACAAATGTAGGGATCAAATTGAATATAGAACATTGACTTTGACACGTGGCACGCTACTGGGTTGACATGTGGACATTTAAAAAATTTAAAAAAAAAAATTCAAAAAAAACCACGAAGTGACATGTGGCACGCTACTGGGTTGACACATGTATATTTTTTAAAAATAAATAAATTTAAAAATTTTAAAAAAATAAAAAATAAAAAAATTCAAAAAAAATCACGAAGTGACACGTGGCAATCATTGTTCAAGGCCGTTAATGATTTAAACGGTGTTAGCAAAAAAGGACCCAATTGAACAAAATTGACGAAAATAGGGACTATTTAAATGCAAAACCAAAATTAAAACTTATTTAGAGAAACTTGACAAAAATTGGGACCAAAAAGATATTTTAACCCGTAAAATTTCAAGTGCAAACATTAGGATGATAAGATATTTAGATCATCAAATGTTTCCTATTTTGCAGTTGACTTAGATGATAAGATATAAAGCTTCCAGATTTGAAAAAAAAAAAATAGATCAAACAAATTGTTTGAGAATGAGAAGCTTAAGTATATGTGAAATGAAGTTTGTGATAAACATATTTGTTCCCCTCTGCTTACAAATTTGATCATTGAGAATGGTAGACAACTAATCTACAAATTTGGAAAAAGGAAAATACAACGAACTTATAGATTTAGAAAGATGAAATTTTATAAGAATTGAAGAAAAAACATTTTAAATATATTTGTGATTTTAAAAACATTTTTATTCTTTTATTTAATTTAAACTTGATCATCTAAACTTAAAATAAATTGTAACCTACCGTTAAAACATTGAACGAAAGTGAGAAAAAAAAACACACTTGACCATTTTGTGGTACTAGAAAAAAGGTGACAGTATAATGACTTAGAGAATGTATTTTGACGAAGTAGATGAGAAGCAAAAGTAAATATGCAAGAAACAGATAGTCAACAATTTTTACGAAAGTAATTAAAAATAATAGTGAAAATAAAACTCAAGTTGTTCATTAACTATTAAATTATTATTCTATTCTCACAACAAATTATGTTTTCAACATAAAATATTCTATATTTTTATACTTTGATTGACAATATATAGTAAATATTCCATTTTTTTTTACTCAATTCATAGAGGAGTCTCTATGGCATAGCATGTATCTAGCACTAAACCGATCTTTTGAAGAAAATAAAATTAGAATTTGTTATGCCTAAAATTTTTTACTTAAAAAATGAAAGATTTAGAAATCGAAAAATAAGAAATAATAGTTTAAGAGTTACAAGGTGATTTAATGATAAGATCGAGAGGAATGATGAGAGAAAGGTTATGAGTTTAATTCTTCCACTTATAAACTTAGTTTTGTGAGTTTGAAATAAAAAGTGAAGAAAATTGTTCAATTTTCTTCACCAATAAAATAATAATCTCTAGTTTTATGTGTTAGGTTTTGAAAAAAAAATTCACTTCACTTATTATAATTTTATCTCGTTTTCACATGTCATTTTAAATAATTATTTGTTTCACGTATGTTTTAATATAATAATGTAAACCAGTAATCGAAATATCTTCAAATTAAATTTTTTAATTATAAAAAATAATTAATATAGAACTGATAAATCAGTTCGAAACAACAAAGGAAAAAGACATTACAAAAAAAAAATCAGGTTAAAACAACTAGTTCAGCATTTGGCCATTTCTTTTTAATTTTAATTAAGAAACTTAAGATTATGTTGGTTGATTCAATACCAACTTATTACTAGGATTGTTAACAATTGTGTATTATACTTTTTAATTAATAACATTGTCCATTGTAAATTCTTATAAGATAAACTTAAAGTTAAGACTTTTTTTATTTAGTTTAATTTTTTAATTATAAATATTGTACATTCTTAATTATGAAATAAATTTAATTTTGAATTATGCTTTTGCTTAATAGTAATATTTAATTATCATAAACAGCCATAGCGTTAATAGGGTTTAATGAGATAATTAAAACAGTTCACAGTTTTGCAAAAAAACTTCTGTTACTGTTGCTGGAGAAACGCGGTTCTGTAAGTAACTGAATTGTTTTTTAATTGCTAAATGAGAAATTTATGTTTTAGACAATGCGTTTATTCCTTCTCATCCATTATTTGCACATTAATTTAGTAATTTGTTTATTTACGTCACTCAGGCCCACTACTATTCCATAGTCACAGCTATGCGATTAAATTTCTTTGTCCTTTTAGGATGAATAAAATATCATAGATTTGTAGTAAATGTGTTAAAAATAATGATAATTATTCAAACAAAAAAATCGGCTTAATAAAATGGACGCATTAACACATTTATTATTAGGGTTAAATATGTTATTGGTCCATTAATTTTTGGGTAAATTTTGAAATTAGTTCATTTTGAAACTTTGGATCAATTTAATCATTTATTTTTTGAAATTTGTGAATTTAGTCATTTTAATTAATTTTTTAAATTTATTTATAGTATTTGACTTAACATTAAAAAAATGTGATAAACAATATAACAACTCAAGTACAATCTTGAAATTTCTACGAAACATCAAATAAACATAACAAGAATTGATTAAAATGACTAAGCTCGCGTATTTCAAAAAATAAATGATTAAATTTGTCCAAAGCTTCGAAATTGACTAAGTCCAAAATTTACTGAAAATCAAGTAACCAAAAACATATTTAACCCTTATTATTATTATTTAATTAAACGAAAAAATGAAAATATATTATTTGAGTTAAATAAAAAAATGAGAGGAAAATAAAATAAACTTATTTCTATTAACATTTTAATTTATTTTACTTATTATTTTAATATATTTTTTAATTGTTATAATTGAAAGCATAAATATTAATAAATATTTATTACATGACTTTGTTACATAGTAAGGAAATATTATTACAATACTGACAAGTAATCCATTACATCAATTTTGTGATTTTTTTTTTTTTTATTTTGCATGAACATTTGTCACGTATTTTTCCTTATTGTTTGACGCACTTTTTTTTAATGTAATTTGATATAGTTCTAAACTAAAAAAATCACTCAAACAAATATAAAGTGCAATGAAGCTTATTAAAATTAATTAAACAATCCAAAACAATAAAAACTTTTTTCTGTTTAGATTATTCAGATTTTTTATAAATTTAAAACAACTTTAATATCAAAGACATTTAAAGAAAAATAATATACAAATAAATTTCTATTTTCCACTGCTTATAATTTTTTAGATTTTAAGTTAGATTGGTTGAATTTTAAACACCATTAAAGCAACATTACCCTTTTTTCCCTCTTTGATGTAAGTAAACACGTATAATTTGTTTTTTTTTTAAATTAAAATACAATAAAACGATTTTACTTTAATCAAATAATAAGTATATATATTTTTATTCTATCTTCTTTATTTATACATCATAGTGAATATATATAAATTAATTAAAATTAGATAAACGATAAATAATAATTGACAAGAAAGACTCCTTTAGTTTTTTATTTTTGTTAACTGTTTCTATTTTAAAACAAAATTTATTCCTTTAAATTTTTAATAAATTTAGTATTATTATATTTACACTACACCTTTAATCTCTACAATCATTTCTAAGTAATTTATCTGTATTTATTGTGTTAGATAATACATAAATTTGTACAACTATCTCACTAAAATAAAAAGTATTATATTTCATTACTCTAAATAAGACAAATAAAAAAATTAAGGAATTTATTAATATTATCAAATAATAGTAAGTAATAAATATATTAGAAAGAAAAGAAAATATGGATTTTGCGTAATATTAATATTTACCATAGATAACTGTGTGCCATATATCTCACTCGAAAAGTCGTTTTCGTAACATTAAAATCACATATCGAAACCTACGAAATATAGGTTTGGTGTTGACTTTCTTTGATTGACTTTAGCTTTTGTTTATGCATCAGAACCAAACTTTTTTTATTTTTTTATGAATAAGAAAGAACTATCTCTATATACATAATTATCGTATAATGTACAACGTAAATAATTAGATTTCACCCATAGAGCAGTGTATTTACTTTTATCGAAGGAAAAACGTTAAAAATTTATGCAAAAAATATAACATTATTCTAAATACTTTACACAAAAATTAAATAAATCATAATCCAAATGTTGACTTGGCATGGGTTGTTATTGGGAAAATTATTAAATTTTTTTGATGTTATTAATAGAGTAAAATAAAATTTGATGAGAGAGATTTAGCATATTGAGAAATGAAATTTAATTTTGGGAAGGAGTAAGGGAAATAGAATAAATTAACATAAATAAAGAACAGTGTGAGATTGGGAGGGCATAAAAAGTGTGAAGAAAGTGGTGTGTGTGGCAGAGGCAGTGCATATCTCACATCTCTTCTCTCTGTGATTCATTGAGTCTGAGTCTGGGTGTGTAGAAAGATGGGAAAAGGTGGATCTCTGAGCGATAGTGTGGTGAAGAAGATCGTGCTATCCTACACCTACGTTGCCATATGGATCTTCCTCAGCTTCACTGTAATCGTCTACAACAAGTACATCCTCGACAAGAAGATGTACAACTGGCCATTCCCCATCTCCCTCACCATGATCCACATGTCCTTCTGCGCCACCCTCGCCGTTCTCCTCGTCCGCGTCTTCCGCCTCGTCGAGCCCGTCTCAATGTCACGTGAGGTCTATCTCTCCTCGGTCGTCCCCATCGGAGCCCTCTACTCCCTCTCCCTCTGGCTCTCCAACTCCGCCTACATCTACCTCTCCGTCTCCTTCATCCAGATGTTGAAGGCCCTAATGCCCGTCGCCGTTTACTCCATCGGCGTCCTCCTCCGCAAAGAGTCTTACAAAAACGACACCATGCTCAACATGCTCTCCATCTCGCTCGGAGTCGGCGTGGCCGCTTACGGGGAAGCGCGTTTCGACGCCTGGGGCGTGCTCCTCCAAATGGGCGCGGTTGCCTTCGAGGCCACGCGCCTCGTCATGATCCAAATCCTCCTCACCTCCAAGGGGATCTCGCTCAACCCCATCACCTCGCTCTACTACGTCGCCCCCTGCTGCCTCGTCTTCCTCTCCGTCCCCTGGATCTTCGTGGAGTACCCTGTCCTCCGAGACACCTCCACCTTCCAGTTCGATTTCGTGGTCTTCGGGACCAACTCCTTCTGCGCCTTCGCGCTCAACCTGGCAGTCTTTCTCCTGGTCGGGAAGACCTCGGCGCTGACCATGAACGTGGCTGGCGTGGTGAAGGACTGGCTCCTGATTGCCTTCTCGTGGTCGGTTATCAAGGACACCGTGACGCCGATTAATTTGTTCGGTTACGGGCTGGCGTTCCTTGGCGTGGCGTATTACAACCACTCCAAGTTGCAGGCGCTGAAGGCCAAAGAGGCGCAGAAGAAGACCGCACAGGCCGATGAAGAGGAAGGGAGGCTGCTCGAGGAGAGAGAGGCCGACGGAATGGGCAAGAGAAACGACCAGCAGAATTAATTGCTTTAATTAATTAATTAATTGATTAATTCGTTTTCTGTTTCATTTACACAGATTCCAGAGAAAAAAAATCGGTACGAGGAAAATAAAACCGGGAGGTTTCGATTTGAGTGAATATGGCAATGGCAATGACAATGGCAATGGCAATCGCATCGTCCTCTCTGGCCAAATTGCCGGTTCGGTACTGGTTTTTTTTCGGGTTTATTTATAGATCCTCTTCTCGTTGCTAATGGTGGCCGTGGATAGTTAATTAGTAGATTTGGATTTGAGATTCTGCTTTTGTTTTGCTTAGAGAACAATTACGTGTTACTGGAGCCAGAGTCTCCTATCCTTTTATCATTATTCTTTTTTTTTCCTCTCATTTTCTTTTTCGGTGGTTTAGTTTCATACCCTGTTGTTGTAGGAACTCGATTTATGGAATTCACATGGTTATTAATTCTTAGTACATTTCTGTTATGTGATGTTTCTTCTGCTGCTATTGTGAATTTGGGATTAGAACAGGATTTTACCTTATTGATTTCTCTGTTGGGTTGGATTGGATGTGTTGTTCACGGTTGAGGTTTTGTAAAAGTAACTATTGATCTCTTGCAATTATGGTCGTTTCCCTTGTTTTGTGTGGTTCCATTCCGTGTAGTGGTACTGGATGTTCTTTTTTGCCCCACGTTGAAGGCAGGGACTAGGTCAGATATATTTTAATGCAGCTATGATTGGGCCATGGTTATAGAAATTAAATTCATTTGTTTCTGGAGAATGATTCAAGACGATAGTGTTGTGATGTTGAAAACGCGTTAGTGTGAAATGGAGTCGTGATGTTGCACTCGGTCGTTGTTGGTATCTGCATATTGAATGTTTGATTATGTTGTTATCACCGCTTTCTTTCGCTCTCCTTGCCCCCATTACACCTAATTCCTCCTAGTAGGACAATTGCTACAGTCCTTGTTTGATAGAATGGGAAAATGGCATGTTCACTGATATTTCTCTGTCCAACAAACTCGAAAAGGCTACATGTTTTTCTGCTTTTCTTTTTCCGTGAATAGTGTTCCAACTGTTAAATACCTTCACTTATTTACAGTATTGTCTGCCTTTGCACAATGCAGAGTGTGATCTGCCCAAGTTTGCGCCGCGTTTGTCTGATTGCTTGTCTACAGCTGTTTTCTTAAACCTGAGATCAACCGTGTAACTCCAGAGTTACATTACCATCATATTGTTTTTCTCTTAACGAATTGACGAGTTACAGCAGAAAGCAAAAGCATAGTTTTGTTGTTTTACTAAAGTGTCTATCAGCTGAAACACTAGGATAAACACATGTCCTAACTTTTGCCCAGTAGAGACCCATTCATGAAGAGGTATATTAATTACTAGACAGTGGTTGGTAGCCATTAACGCTGACTTACCATTTTTGGAAAAAACCACATGTCTCATCAATGAATTTATTTCAGCGATACACACTGAGCTACTCAGTGTTATGGGCGTGATTATCTCGATGTTGGTGATCAACGCCATTACCAACCGTAAGTTGATGGCATTAGCTTTGGTTTGGTTTGGTTTGGTGCACAACAGGATTTCGTTTCGTACCTTGTTTGTCACCGACAGATAAGCCCAAAAGCGAATTCAATTATAATAATCCATGTGTTTGTGCGTAAGTTGGCTTTAAGTATAAAATATAAGACTAATTCAGTGTTTGATGTTGACGTAATCTGTAACGTGAAAGTCAAGATAAACAAAACGAGCTCCTTTTCTTATTCAGGTTTGGGTGGACAGAGAAAAAGTTTATTAATTGAGTCCAACCTGATGAAAATGCTATCCTTAATTTGAGTAAAGTTCTTTTTATAGAAAAGAAAAACATGATGCTTAAGATGCACGATCTCAACTTTTTAAGAAAACTTTAACGTGATGTCTGTACAAAGTTACCTGTAAATTTATCAGTTCTCGAAACAGGATTGAGAAGATGATCGTAAAGCGAACTCTGCTCAGTTTTTGAGTTTACATAGTAAATTACTTCAGACCATACGCTTTCGAACACCCAATTCACCCTTATGAAATGGAAACAGGAACAGCCTTTGCTCTGCTTTTCTGATGAAGAAGGTTTATCGGTGCATGTTGTCTTGCACCATATTGCTCTAGTTCCTGTGACAGAATTTTTGTTCTTGAGTATTATATTTTTTCTTGCCAGCTATATTCAATTTTAGCCTTTTCGATAAGGACGAAAATCCATGGCATTAAAATTTAAAATGGTTTATCGATCTTTTTCTTACTCGAAAAAATTAATGCCCCCACCGTCTTGCATTTTTGGATTAGCTGTTTGTCCCTATTTGCGTCATAGTGGAGACTAAGCTCCCCGTTCTCCATTTTCGCTGTGATTAGTTCAAAGGAGAAAGGAAAAATGAAGAAGACGAGATAAATATTAGAATCATTGGGGATGATTTGTCCCCTTTCGGATTTTATATCTTTAGTAATACTCAGTGGCTCTTTCCGTATTCATTTCAAATTTGATTGAGACGTAGACATTATTTGCAAAGGCAACAACGTCTGTACAACACTGATTAAATTTATCTGAGGTACATGATAAGTTCAGAGCATCCTTTTACGAAATTATTGTTATGTTTCTTAATTTTTTTATAGAGTATTTCAATTAGTTAGTCAATACAAAGTCAATATAATTATTCAATGCACGAGGTTCTGATTAAAATTCATATAAAAAAGAGAGAATTGAATATATTTGTGAAGTTGATTCATAATATATGGCTTTGCTTATTAATTTTGTCCTAGTTATGAAATCCTAAAACCAACACGATCTGAATTAGATTGAAAAATAGAAGTTTGCTAATCTAATTGATAAAATATCCACGGATCTCATGAAATAATTTCTTATATCTAGTATTTGACTATTATTATTTTTTTTTTTTATATATTTCAGTTTATGGTAACTTTGTCCAAATTGCTTATTCACGATGTTTAAATAAACATTGACTTAATTAAGGGATCTCTCTACTAGGAACCTAACCTATTTATAAACATACGAGATTGCTCTTTAACATTTTTATTCACCCATTAGTAGATAATTAGCTTTTAATTACCATACATTAGAGGTCTCATAACCTTGCAGATTTTTAATTATCAAGATACTCCAAACCAGATGATAATCAATTGTATTTTGACATAGTGTCTTTTAATATATTTCCAATATATAATTATTTATATATAAGATCAGTTTTGGATTCTCAATTTTGTAATAATTTTTGTTTAAGGTTTAAATATGTAAATAATATCTTATTATTTTATTTTTAACAGTGTATTATTATTATTATTATTATTTTTACCGTTTTAAGATAAAATATTGGGACATTATTATTTTTCTTTATAACAGTTTTCTTTCCTATTATTTATTATTATTATTATTATTATTTAAATGCATTTCGTTGTAATCAAATGAAACTACTAAAACTTTTTTTATATTAATTTGAAAACTAAAGATTATTTATTAGCCTTTGTTAATGGATCAATTAATACAAATGATGCATCTAGTTCACAATTTCAATTTGGTTAACACATATTCTATTTTCGTATTATTTGTATTCTCTTTTTGTTTTCTTATGATAGTGGGATTTTAAAATATTTCTAGTATAATATGGTAAATTAGATATTAAATATTTATCATAATTTAAAGTATAAATAAATAAGTGGTATTTAAGATCATTTAACAATTTAAAAGTAATAAGATGATTGTTTTACAGAAAAAGTAATAAGATTCTTTAGTAAGATTGTTTATATTATATATATTATATATATATATATATATATATATATATATATATATATATATATATATATGCGTGCATGATTAATTAGTTTACAAAAAACAGTATCTTAAAATGAAAAGATATAGCAAAATTTACTTTAAATAGATGGTCCAATTAAAATTTTAAATCCAGTAAGGAAAATACAAGTCCAGCCCAACCTATTCCTTTCTCATCTTTCCAACAACTCCAGATTCCTACCGTTGTGTCCTCTACTATTATTTAAAATGACGTTTAATTTTTTTAAAGCAAATATTTGTCATCATTATTAATTCTTTGTAAAACAAAATATATAGTATCTTGATATTTCAGAAGGTTTTGAAAAACTCTTGTAACACGAGTCCTTTCACGGAATTGTGTTTTTTTTTTCTTAAAAGTGTGTTTCTAAATCAAAATAAAATATTAACCCTATATTCTCTAACATGAAATTTTCCCCACACACAAAATTTCGAAATAAAAGCTTTTGTACTTTATAACTAAAATATTATTATAGAATGAATTTCAAAATTTAGATTTTTGTCCACCCCTAAAGTAAATACAAAGTAATCAATTGTAAGTTTTGTTTCTTCTACTCGGTGGGAGGGGTGGCGATGGCCCCACAATTTTTAATTTTTTATATTATATTATATTATATATATATATATAATTTTTAATTTTTTTATTATTCGTAACATATATCGGAAATTGATAAAAGTTAAATGAGGCGTCTTTTTATTTATTTTATAAGACATAACATTTAATGTTAATAAATAATAACATATTAAATCAAATGTAACGAAGAATAAAAATATTTATTGAGATATTTTTTTTATTGTGTTTTTTAAGTTTTCCATAAATTATATCGATCTCAAACTCTCACATATTTTCTTTTTGTTTTGAAAAATAAAAATATTTAAATACAAACATATTCTTTTTACTTTCATTTATCATTTATTTTCTTTCATTTGTGAAGACAAAAGGTAATTCTCTCCTATTACTTAATAGTAAAATATTTTTTTAATAGTTAACATTATTTTTCATCACATGAGCCTTATATTCACTTTTTTTTATGATTATAGAAAAAAATGGCTGTACTATATGTTTTTTCATAATCATCTTTTAATGAGACTTGATTGTCATGATTTTTTTTTTCTTTTAGTAACTCTTAATTTTTAATTTGTAATTAAGTTATGATAAATTATTTTTTAATCTTAAACTTTAAAAAGAAATAGGTATATTGATGAAGAATAAAAGAGTTAATTTATTTCTTAAAAGTGATAAAAAGAAAGCTATGAGTGAAGATGAAATCAATACAAATTCAATATCTTAGCGTTATGTATCCTGAATCATGATACAAATTATCATATTGTTCGATTATAGGAACTTGTTTTATATTAATTCTTTAGAACAAGTTTATAGGACAATCTTTTGTATATGTGTGATTTCTTTTATAGATACATGGTTATATTAAATTATTTATTCATTTTTATTTATTGTGTTAATTAATGACAATAATTAAATATATAAATTTTGAGTATATTATTTTGACTCCCCCAATATTATTGGTCAAAATCGACTACCGTTTCTTTTTGTTCTTTTCTTATTTTCTACTATATATATATATAATACTCTCAATATACATTTGTTGGTAATAAAAATAAAAAATAAATTAAAGTTTCATAAATTTTGTGGCGCATTTTGTAAATGACGTCACATCACAAATTCATAATGTATACACTTTTATTGGAATTGCTTTCACGGTTTTCATTTATTTTCATCCTGGTTTTCTTTATATTGAGTCACCACTTAAATCATTATCATTTTCCTTTCCTTAAATTCCTTTGATACTCAACAATCAACAATTATGGCAACGTGGTTTGGTTTAAAAATGGAAATTGAACGTTACACGATTGTGAATAAAATATTAGGAGAAGTTATGGAGAAAAAGACAAATTGCGTAGAGCTTGACGCCTCATAGTTGCACTAGTTGAAAAATAATTAACACTTAGCCACTAACTATAGAATTAATTGGGTTGTTCTAAGTATGTGTAGTGCACTCAGGTGATGAGTAAGTTGATGAGTTCCCTCTCCACCACTTTCTTCTTCTATGTACTTCAACTCAACATTATTGTGGGCTTCACCTACTCCACAACTCTAATTAACCTTTATCTTCACCACTTCTAAATCCATTCCATATTCTCATTAATTCACTTCCATTCCAACTACTACATATATTGCACCCAGCCGAGTCAAATCCTGTGATTATGTTCTAGCATATTTTGTTTTTTCTCAATTTTTAGGCTTAATTATTAGTTTGGTCTCCTAATTTGTTGGGTTGGTTCATTTTGGTCCCCTTATTATTTTTTGATTCAATTTGGTCCTCTAATTCTTTAAAGAGGTTCAATTTGGTCCCTAAGTCTACGTTAACACCGTCTCCTTACATGTCACGTGTCATTTTGTGGAATTTTCAATTTTTTTTTATTTTTTTTATTTTTTATTTTTTTTAAAAAAATTAAACTGCCACATGTCACTTTATGGTTATGACACGTGTCAATTTGAGATTTTTTATTTTAAAAAATAAATACTGCCACGTGGCAGGTCACGATTGTTCCACGTGTCAAGCTAACATTGGTTGTTTTCAATTTAGTCCCTCTATTTACAATTTTGATTCAATTTAGTCCTCCAAATTTTTAAAATTATTCAATTTTGTCCTTTCTAATTTGATACCAAATTAGTAATTAAGCTTAATTACAACTTATATATACATGTTAAAATAATTTTTATCATATTTATAGATAAAATTACTCTATATAACTATTCAATTTTTTTTTTCACATAGGTAGAAAATTTCAAGAGTAAAAAATTACAAGTGAAAAATGTAAGAAATGAAATAACATAAGTATTTAGGGAGTGATTTGATGTATAAATGGTAAAAAATTATTTTAACATGAATATATAAATTGTAATTAAGCTTAATTATTAATTTGGTCTCAAATTGGAGAGGACAAAATTGAATCATTTTAAAAAATTGGGGGACTAAATTGAATCAAAATTGTAAATAGAGGGACTAAATTGAAAACAACAAATGTTAGCTTGACACGTGGCACAATTGTGACTTGCCACGTGGCAGTATTTATTTTTTTTAATTAAAAATCTCAAATTGACATGTGTCACAACCATAGAGTGACACGTGGCAGTTTATTTTATTTTTTTTTAAAAGTTAAAAAAAATTAAAAATTAAAAAAAATTAAAAATTTCACAAAATGACACGTGGCATGTACGAAGACGTTGTTAACATAGACTTAACGCAAGGACCAAATTGAACCTCTTTAAAGAATTAGAGGACCATATTGAATCAAGAAATAATAAGGGGACCAAAATGAACCAACCCAACAAATTATGAGACAAAAATGATAATTAAGCCCAATTTTTATAATGAGTAGAGATTATAAACATCACGAAAAAATTTCATAAACTCATTATCTTAAACATTTTAGTAAAAAGTGATGTTAATTCTTTGTGTAAGTTAGATTTATATATCAGTGCTATTATATTTTCTCATTAAATAACTCACAAAATATCCTATAATATCATGGTGAATGATTTATCTTGTAATATTGAGGAGAAACACATGTTCTAATACCACTAATAGGATGTTTGGTTCAGAAAAGACATTAGAAAAATTTGGTATTTCTAGCAAATTTATATAAGAGATTAAGACATTATTTTCGATTCAAAACTTTAAAATAATAAATTTATGTATTATTTTCTATCTATTAATCATCTTCTTGATTTGTATATCCTGTAAAAAAAAATAATATGAGACATTAAGTTCATTTACTTTTTTTGTTCTACTTTTTAAAAATTGATGTAATTTAATTCTTTTTATTAAATTTTTTGAAGCAAATCAATGATTTTTTTTTTTATCAAAATTGACACTATAATTGTGTTAATTACACTAATAGAATAAATCATCCTTATTAACAACTTCAATTTTGATGATGAAAAAATTCTTAGTCCGTTTCAAGAAATATAACATAAAGGATCAAATTGCATTAATTTTTTAAAAATCAAAATCAAATTAAAATTTAACAAGATTGGAAGACCAATTTAATATTTTTGGAACAAAACACAGTCAAAAAAGTAATTAAACCCATATATTATACATCATGAGTCATCAAACTTCTAGTTTAAGTAGACATTTATTAGATAATAAAATAGAAGATATAACAATATTCAAACTTACCTTTATCTTTTATCATATCAATAAAAAAAATCTTATCATTTTCAATTAAGGACTCAGAAGGCACTTTTATTTCTTATTCACTTGTCTTTTTATTTATTTTTGTGTTTTTAATTTTTTGTTTCAAATATTTTTTACTTTTAAACTGTCATTTTCAAAAAAAAAAAAAGAAATCTTAAAAAACGTTTCAAAAGAAAACTGTGAACCATTTAATCATCATCCATAAAAAAAAAAAAAAAGTCCAATTCAATTGATTTATTCTAATCCTTCATAAGTAGATAATCCTGTTTACAGTACTCAGTCAAAACGTTTTTCGTTATCTTAAAAAGCGAAAGAAAACAGTGATGAAGTATGTCATTTGAATTGAAAAATTGAAATTCTTTTTCTATCCATGGTTGTTATGTCATGATTAACTAGCACTCTCACGGATTATTGCCATTTTTTTACTTATTTGACTCTGTACGTACACAATCACTTTAAGATCTCTCGTATGTATCAGACAATGCTATTCCATTCATTTCAAGATTAAATACTTATAGATACTATTTATCATGGATTTCCCTTAATTCTTTCTCATTTTTTTTTTCACGAAACAAAAATCATAAATATTCTGCTAAGTGTTTTTGTTTTTCCCTTAACCTTCTTCTGTACATGCCATCTTAACCACGTTGTCCTCATTGCTATTGAATTCTTTATGCGCCACTTATCAGACTGGTAAAAAAATGACATTCAAGAAAACCATGTTCATTAATCTTGGGAACGAAGCTTCAAGTTATTTTATTGTCTCATTACGCATCGGTTCTTGTTAAGGATTTAAGAATGAGTCTACACATGGTTTAGAAATAAGAAAGTAGAACATTATACTGGTGTAAAGATCCATAAATCCATTGTCTTAAGATTTAAAGTTAAAAATGGTGTCAATATCTTGTGTGGTTGGACTCAAGTCTCGTTGGGGTTTGTTCTCCCTGGTGAAATCTCCTTTATAAACCTAACGATTCACTAGTTTAGATAACGGTTCTCCAATTTAGATTCTTGTGACGCATTTGCATGGTAGATCCAGAAACAAGAACACCATGTTCATTAATCGTTAGTAGATATGCTATTTCAGTAACATGACTTAGTACTTACAATAATTTATCACCCAAACAAAAAGTTCAGGTAAATCGCGTTTCATTAGATCAATGCTTTGGCTCCAACAACTAAAATCTTGCTTAGTAAAGAACACTAACCGTTTACTAACTAACGCTACTGTTCATAATGTTAATTATTTGAAGTACATAAACTTTTATAGCACAGCACAATTTTGTATGGCATCGCATTCTGCTCTGAGAATTTCTTCAGCAAAATCAGCAGCTCATATTCCTTGTCCTTGACGATGTTTGTTTATGAGTAGTGCACTGCAACTGTAAAGTCATATCCTGTATGAACAGCATTAACTATATAATCATGTTTTCTTTTACGTAAACCTGTTGCGAGTAAAAGAAGATTGTGCGGGGAAAAGTGAAAGTTAAGAAAAGATAGAGAGAGTTACTTACTGGGTATATTCAATGTTGATTTTTGCATGAGGGAAGCGTGAAATAGCTGCAAAAGCATCATTTGACATGAGGAGACTGTTGGGACAAGGTGAGGCAGAACAAGAATCTACGACTTTGACATCGATGCTACCACCTTTGCATGGTTTATTGTTTCCACTCACACACCTTATTCTGTATCTCCTTCCACACGCTGCTCCATTATCCCATAACCCTTCATTCACAGCCACAAATAGATTTCCAGGAGGAAATTGCCCTGCCCTGTTTCCACCGCAAGCAGTAGCTGCATGCCCAAACAAACATGCAACAACAACATCAACCAAACAATTACCATCATTTTGTTTTACTATGATACCTCTTGTGCCTTGTTTTTCCACTGTTGTATTGTTTCGGAAGCATGCATGTAAGTAATATAGATTCATATATAAGTCATATAGAACGGAGAAAATGACTCACGTATGTAAGGTGGTCCATAAGATGCAGCAGTGCCAACGTCTCCAATAACTAGGCTCACCTGTTTGAGAAAAAGGCTTAACAATATTACAAAGGAGAAGAGCTTCATCATGGTTTGGGAATGGAGAAGATGGTGCTGAAGCTAGCAAGGATTAATTTTGCTTAATGTTTTTTCATTTAATCCCGTGTGGTAGCTCTCAGTATTTATAACCATGGAGTAAGGTTTGTTTCATATTTATCAGAAGATGTTTTTGCGTTAAAACAATTACTTTACGAAATATGATAAGTATGATATGACATGAGGGTTGTAGATGAAGTTTGTGGGATTTTATGTGGCTGAGTTTTCCCTCGTGTAGCACATCCCATTTGACTCTGTTTTAGTGGTAGACTTGTTGTACAGGAGATGACGATAAGAGACATTAAAAACCATGATGTTTGTGATCATTGTATAGTCGCGTGAATCAATGATAATGCCGTCTTTTTTTACTGAGAAATCAGAGTGTGACGCCCTACTACATTTATGCTATACAACGTCTGTTAGATATGCATTGGTGAGAATATAAGTGAGGTTTAAGTTCCATTTAGTACAAGTGTTAGAGATTAATACCATATAATGTTTTGGATTAAGAAAAGTGTTACTTCCATATCTGGTTAGACTATATGTGTTAGTTTTTCCTGTGAGAGAAAATATATTTTAAAATAAAAGTAAGTTTTCTATTTTTTTTTTTGTGTTTTCATTTGAGAACCGCAATTACCTAGAGTTTGCTTTCTTTAGTATGTAATAGTCAATTTTTTAAGAAATATTTGTTTTTTATTTGTCACTGTTAAAACTGATCTGAAATTACGTTAAAATAAAAAGTATAATATTTTTTAATTTGAGTAAAAAATCATCTTAAGCAAAGCAACTATTTTATGCAATGCAGTAATTGTGTAACGCAACGCAACCAAGAATATCCTTTTTCCCAAAGTATTTGATATCTGCAATGGAAAGCAACAAGGCGTTCACTTCAAAGCAAATGGGATGAACACGCGTACGTCATTAATTCATTTTCTTAAGTTCTGGTTCTCAAATTAATCAACTATGTAATTCGCTAATATATATATATATATATATATATATATATATATATATATATATATATCTTTAACTCGACATTCATAATTTTCTGTTTCGTATCTCTCTTTGGTTTTCTATTTTAATTTGTTGGATTTCGAAGTATTTGATTTATTTTTATAATTAAATATTTTAACAAAAATTATATGTTCAGAAAATAATAAATTAATTGATAATTTTAATTATATAAAATAATAAATTATTTTTTAAATGTATATATAAACTAAAAATATTGTTAACAATTCAAGTATTAGTTATGGCTTCAAATAGAAATAGTTTTTTAAATTTAAACATAATAAAAATTCATTTAAAATTAATAATGTCTCAACCGATATTAAATAAATTAGTATTATTATCTATTGAAAGAGAAATATTAAATAAAATTAATTATAACAATTCAATAGATAATCTTGTATAAAGAAAAGCTTGAAAATAAATTTTAAATAAAAGACTACATTGTGAAGTTTGTTTTAGGTCTTCCAAATCTTTAATCCTGAATAAACATTATTTGGACTCAATTTTTGAAATAACAAGTATTAAGAGAAGTACATTTGAGACTTAGAGAAATGCACTTCAAGCACCTTCATAAGATTTTCTAAAAGGAATTCAAGCGAAACAATGTTGTGGCTCACTTGGTTCACATTTATGACAAAGTAAATTATCTATAGTTTACCAAAATAGTTATATTTTAAATTCATTTAGTCTCACCACTTAAACTTCGTTCTCTATATGAGTACATGAGTTTATTAGAGTTATGATGACTTACTCTTGAAACTCATACTTAATACTTACACTTTTAGTATTACATCCATACTATATTACATTCAAGATAATATTCATAACTCATAAACAATCATTACTATTAAATTCCAAAACTTGAAATCAAAGCATCCCTTAGCGCCCCCATCACTACCTTACATATGTTCGACACTAATTTCACTAGAGCTCTAATGGTACCTAGAGTGCCTACCACCTCAATCTACTAAGTTCATTGTGAAATAAGCACTCGACAATATCTAAATGGTGTCTAGCATCAAGAATCCCTTTGCTCATTGACTTGGAATGTGACTGGTAGGAGGTAAATAGTGATAAGAACCACTTAATTTTTAGAGAGAAAACAAAGAAGGAATTATAAAATAAAGTATCGTTATTTGTTATAAAATGAACCCATCAATAAAAATTCTAGTATTAAAAAAAATGGGAGTAATGTATTTTTAAAATAATATTTTAAATTATAACAATTAATCAATTCAAGACAAATTTAAAATCATTCTCCAAAAGTATTTACAATAGGAAGAAAAGTTAAAATATTAAAATATTTTTTGATAAAATAAATTATTTTATGCATAAATTAATTTGTAGGAAATATTTCATGAAGGTCTAAAAATTTTACTTTTAAATTCATATAAACTAAGAAAAAGTTTCTCATTTTTATTTTCTTGAAATTACTTGTAGGTAGACTCACTTAAATATATTCTTAAATTTAATATTATTACACTTATATATTTAGTCTTTAATTTTATATTTTTTATTACAGGCACCGTTCTAAGGTTAATAAGGTTAAAGACTCAAAATGTAAACTATGATAAATAGTGTTTCAACTCGATTCAAGTCCGTCTGGCAGCATCGTTAGAAATAATTACCACGTTCCTAAGGTATATTCTATTTTGGAGTGTGAAACTCTATCACAATTTTGTTCTTAAAATATGTATCAGAGGATGGAAAAATAAAGAAGTATCTAAGCCATACTTGATCTCGACTCTTAAGTGATATAAAACTGATTAGGTGTACCGAAACAAATTATAAAAAATATTGAATTAGAAATCAAATTGAGAAAGACCAAAATAATTTATAATTACGAATTTTGTGAACTATTTATTTTTCAAATTTCAAGGACTATAAAATAAGAAAAAAGCATTCAACCTATATTTGGAAAATTATTTATTTCAGGTAACCAATCAATCATTAAACTTTTATTTACTCTTCGAGGGAATTTATAATTTATTTATTCATGCTTAAAAATTAAAATAATTGTAGAAGAATTTTAGATAAAGAAGCGTTACAAATGAGAGATTGTTTTAGTAGTAAGAAGAATGAGATTTTCAATAAATATAAAATTGTAGTGAAAAATAAAATAATACAGGTGGATATATAAAGACAAGCTAAATGATAAAAGAATACAGTTTGCTATGATAAATGCAAAGGTCCTGACGCGGAAAAAAGATAAGAAGAAAAAAAGTCAAAAAACGTCAAAATCAAATCTCCTTTAACAAATTGAGATGTTTTTAAACACATTTTTTATTCAATAAAAATATTAATAACATACTCTTTAAACTTTAATATATATTATAAAAAATTGAAGAAATACAATATAATAAAGAATATCCATAATTTTATAGTATTCAATAAATTTTAACGAATGATAAAAAAATTGATATTATATTTTTATTTGAATGTGTATGTGTAAGGAAACTATATTACAAGCATATCCCTTTCTGCAAATATATAATATTTAGGTTTAGCCGATTGGGATTAGGTCGGAGAGCAACGCAAGATTTAAAAAGGAGCAACTTTACCTAACATCTCAAACCACCAAGAGCCACCTGCACTAAACAAAACAGTAATTAAATTATAAAAAAACGAATTTAGATTGTGATATTTTTAGTAAAACTCCTTCTGTTCCAAGTAGATAAGGGACACAGCACAGCACACAATATTATGATTTTTAAACATTTTCATTATTAATGTAGTATGAATATTATCAACATATTTTTTTATATATTTTCCTAATACATTTCTGTCAATATATTCTATTTTTATAATTTAAAATTTACAACACATTCCATTCTATGCTTTCTTTTTGGGGTAACATTCCATTCTATGCTATTGATCAATCATCAAGGAGGTTGAAGTAAGTGGAATCCGTGATATGCTTTTTAATAAATAGAAGATTATATTAGAAAAATGAAATATTAAAAAAAATATAATTATTTCTTTTAACTAAAGGATTTTGTATGAATATATTCGTATATTACGATGTTTTCTTTTTCTTTTTCTATGACGTATATTACTATGTTACCTGTATATATGAATATGTTGATGTAAATGTACAAAACCGATGTTTAAGATTCGGTGCCACGACAACGCAACTAAAAAAGAGCAAAAATACTTAACTTCTCACCCTCGAAGAGACAACAGCATTGAACAAAACAAAAAGCGAACACAAATTTTAAATCGTGATATTCAGTTCCAAGTAGAGAAGAAGCAACACGCTACACAATAACATCTTCATTCATATTCCCACTTTTCATATCAACCTTCTTCTTTCGATTCTGTCTTAGAATGACAATTTCACAGTCTCCATGAAACCTTGACTGCGAGTGACAGTCACCATGGACCCCTACCAGAAAGAAAAAAGTAACCTTTGTAACAAATCACAAGTGCCCTTGATGGGTAGGAGGAAAATCCAAGTGTTTGATGAGAAAAGTGATGGGTTTTTCTCTGTCGGTTGCTTGGGGTTTCAATCCGAAGATAGGTGCTACCAATTCGGAGGCTTGTTTGCCAGTGTTAGTCAGATGGGAGTGGGGGTTGGTGTGCAACCGAGTGAGCCTTCTGATTCGCGCGACAATGGTGACACAAAACTTCCCTTCAATGAACTGTTCATCAAGTACCAGGGAAAAGATGAGGTTGTTGAAGAAAGGGTTGATGGAAAGAAAAGAAAGGGTGGTTTTTCATTGAGGCTTAAGATAAAAAGCCCTTCACTGAGAAGGTTGTTTAGTGGGGCAATAGCTGGGGCTGTGTCTCGCACTGCTGTGGCACCTTTGGAGACTATAAGAACTCTTATGATGGTGGGGAATAGTGACCATTCCACCACTGAGGTGTTCCATAATATCGTGAAAACTGATGGCTGGAAGGGCTTGTTTAGGGGTAATTTTGTTAATGTCATTCGGGTTGCGCCTAGCAAAGCCATTGAGGTAATGTATACAGCTTCTCCTGCGTCTTCTAACATTTATCACTGCATGATGTTTGATGTTTTGCTTGTTTTTCTCTCTTTCTTGTATTACTCGATTGATGTCGTTTTGTATAATTGTCCTGTACTGAGAAGAGGGCCTATCTGCTATTTTTATCATTGGTTTTTGTTCATTTTAATTACTTTTTTCTTGGTTTGTGTATTTGATTATACCATGGATCGGATTTTCAGCTGGTGTAATGGTCTGTGTAAAAAGGAGTGTTTACAAGATCCTTGAATCCGGAGTATTGGAAGTGTATGGTCTGATAAATTTGATGAGAGGTTTCTTGAGTTTTGGGTTTAGGGTATGCATTTTGAAGTTTGTTTTAAGGACATGGACACAAACAGCTCTGTATTCAGAACTTTTTGTTGTTTCAGAAGGAGTTTCCAGGAATTAACAAATTAGTTGTTTTAAACCCTTTTATGGTTCAGAAATGTTTCATTTTCTAGCTCTTTCAACCCTTTCAAGGGCCCCATATATCAATTTGATGCATAATTTTTATATTGAGAGAGAAATTGAGTGCGGGGATTATTAGGTATATGCTGATTAACTATGATACACAGTTGTAAAGGTCATGATTGAACAAAAAATGCAAGTATAGAACACATGTTAATAGGTGGTTTATGTCACTTTATCCCTCAAGTCTTTTTCTTTTCTGTTGTAAATTTCAATGTTTTGTAATTCAGGTGCAGTTGGTTTTTTCGCAGAAGAACCTCTCCTCTTAGGAGGCTTGTGTGCTAGACCACCTTTAAATGTTTTCATCGAGAGATCTATCCATTGAAACTGTGTGTAACCATTTCTTTTCATGACAGTATATGCCTTCAACTGTTCGCTCCAATATTTTTTCTTCTTGTCCATAGTTTTTTTGTGTAGTCTTTACTGAAAATGCTACTCTAAAGGGACAATGTATGTCTTTTACCATGATGTTTAGGTGAGTTGAGATTACGATTTACTTTAAATTAAATCACGGGTAAATACACCCTTGTGAACTTTAGAGACAAGTTCACACTTTAGGTGTGCTTTTTCGTGTTTTAATCTTGGCCATGTTTCTTTCTTTGGAGTGATCTTCATGAAAAATAGTTTTGTATTTATGCTGATGCATTTCTTATCTGCCTTACCCTTTTAATCCCTAACAATTTTTGTGACTTAATTTGCTTCAATTTATGTTGCTAAATGATCCTTCAGGCAAGTCAATGTGCAAGTATGCTTTAGCTTAATTTTCGCAAATTTCGGCATGTGAACTTGTGAAATCAATTTTTTTGGAAGTCAAGCAAACCCTTGTAATCGAAGGACTTTGATTCCCATACATCGTGTTTCTGAATTTGAAAATTACGATTTGATTTGATTTAGAAATCAAATTCTGTTTTGGAATCCCTTATTATAGAAGAGATTGGATTTGAATGATTAGAAATCCAGTCCTATGTCTAGACTTCATTGAAAATGGGATTTGATTTCATTACATTTTATTATTGGCCACTTAGTATGAAAAAATGTTTGAACATGAAATCACATTTTAAAACTCCCTAGCTATAGAAACTTAACATTTATTTGCTTCACCTTTCCTTCTCTGATTCGATTTACAAGAAACTGACAAAGATACTATCCCAATCTGCACACAAAAATAAATCCTCTTTTGCTTGTTAATCTTCTGTAGGAAAATCTTACTGCTAGATATAACAAGCATAAAAAATCTATCAGTTATCAAATCTACATGATACTTTTTATGTATATCTCAATATATTTTCACCTGTTCCTGCAGCTATTTACTTTCGATACAGTGAACAAGAACCTATCTCCAAAGCCTGGGGAAGAGTCCAAATTCCCAATTCCTGCATCATTGATTGCAGGTGCCTGTGCTGGAGTGACTTCAACCATATGTACATATCCTCTTGAATTAGTCAAGACTCGACTAACAGTCCAGGTATGTGCATAAAAAAGATTCAAAAATGTTTGCTTTCTTTCCCATATAAGAGTCTCAGCATGAAAATGAAAGGAAAAATTTAAACTTGATTAATGATTTGCAGAGAGATGTTTACGATGGTCTGCTTCATGCATTCTTGAAAATAATCCGAGAAGAGGGTCCTGCAGAACTTTACAGTGGGCTTGCAGCTAGTCTTATAGGAGTTGTACCCTATGCTGCGGCCAATTACTATGCCTACGACACTCTGAAGAAAGCATACAAGAAAGTTTTTAAACAAGAGAAAGTGGGGAATATTGAGACCCTTTTGATTGGTTCTGTAGCTGGTGCTATTTCAAGTAGTTCAACTTTTCCAATGGAGGTAGCTCGCAAGCAAATGCAGCTTGGTACCCTCAGTGGAAGACAGGTTTACAAGAATGTGTTTCATGCCCTTGCATGCATACTAGAACAAGAAGGGATCCAAGGTTTATACAGAGGGTTGGTACCAAGTTGCATGAAGTTGATACCAGCCGCTGGAATCTCTTTTATGTGCTACGAAGCATGCAAGAGGATCTTTCTAGAGGACGATGAGGAGGATTAGGATGTTTCAAATAAAGTACTTTGTTTCCATTCAGGTCAAGAACTTCATGCTTACTCCAATAACTTATTTTGGATTTCACCCTCACAGATTACATTTATAAGGAATTGAGAATGGAATATTGGTTTTGTCCTTTTTATATTTTGCCATTTCATTTTCATCTTCATGGTCAAATCAAAATCAGCTCTTGTAATGTATTCTTGTCAATTTTTACAAGTAACTGATTATTGACCTTTATAAACGTGTTCATCTTCTAATGGAATCAACTGCTTTAGCATATGCAGCATTTTTTTTCTTCTGGCTTGTGCTTCGCTGCTGCTACGACATCTTCTGATGCAAGCATGTGTTTCTTTTTCCCATTTTCGAAGTCGATCTCTGAATTCCAAGACAGAATCTCACTTTTGGCAGTTAAATTTCAGTCATGCAGATTTATCTATTCATTTTGTTGCACAGGGAAGTTCCCAGTAGCAACCAATAGGTAAGTGAAAAAGAAAACAACCATTGGTTGCCAATAATAGCAAAATTTCCTAGACAAACTGTGATGGCGACAAGTGAGTCCCTTTTCTACTAACAACAGTTGCAGACCATAAACTTTACTGCACCAATTAGCTAAATTATCGTTAACGTATATCCGTGTCTTGCATCTTTCTTTTTTATTTTGTTTTTCAATTTTAAAATCAAGTTTTAAAATATTATTTTCTTATGTTATTAGACACTGAAACAAATATTTATCATTTCTGAATAAGATTTCCAAATAATATGATTCTTGAGAATATAAAATTACACTGCCAATCGAATTTCTCCTGAGGCATTTTCTGAAGTGGTAACCATCAATAGGCTATATAAAGGCATCATGTTGAGTTAAATTCTTGAAACTTGGACATGAATTGTAAAATAACTAGTAATCTAAACTTCACTCATCTATTTAACCGATTTTAAATCAAAAGTTGAGTTTAATTTGTTTAAAAATATTAACTAGTAACATGTCTATGACAATTGTTTTTGGTTGGCTAAAAGCCTAAGCACAAAGGCAATAAAGCAAACATTTTAAAGCGGCTAATCTATGTTGGCTTTCTAAACTGGCTGCTATCCTGTTTCCTTTCATTACGATAGGAACTAATAATGGACCCCACTAACTATTCATCTTTTTTAATTTCAGCAAGCAATAGTGAATACAGGATTTATGATTACAAAAGTGAAATCATTTTTATTAAAATATAATACTTAATTATTTCTATCGCAAATTTTAATAAATATTTTATTCATTGATTCTTTTAGTTACTATTCCGAAGACATTGAATATAAAAAGACAAGCTGAACAATAGTTTAGGTGCACACAGTACTGTTTGAATACATTTTCAAACACCCCTCAATTCTTCTGAAACAAAGGCGTCTCCATAATAATTGTCATTCATTTCTAAATTGCTCCGTCCCCTTCTGGAGATAGAGAAGGAACAATCAACAGATGAGAGGACATGTAAAGGAACAAAAAACACAGCACCTTGTTCGCTTTCAATAAATATTCGCATAAACAATTTATATTTTGTGGGAAAAAAATATAATGCATACACCTCAACATTACTACTATTCTTGTAAGGACATGTGGATAAATAAACAATAGAAATACGAATGCTACAGAGAGGGTACATTCCCATCAATTTCAGGGGCTCAATCCTCCAAACAACTTTGATAGGCTGAAAATTCTTGCTATATACACGACAGCAACCTTGAGTGTCTCCAGACAAGAGGGAATACCAACAGAAAATGAATGTTTGTAAGGAACTAACAGTTGATGCCACATTGACCATTGGTTAATCTGTTGGAGTCTGAGGTGAAGGGATCAATCCTCACCCAAAGCAAGGAGAATATTGAAGCAAGAAGAACTGACCAGACAATAACAATGGTTGGGGTACGATTTTGCCTGCCCAAGAGACCCTTCAAGAATGGGTATAAATGGGCAATGACCCAGATAGCAAAGAACAGCTTGCCAAATAGTGGACCCCAAGACTGGTAACCACTGTTTATGGCATAGGACACACCGGCCACAATCCCTACCAAATTCACAATAAGCACCGTTGTAGGAGGGATGAGAAGTGATGTCCATTTAAACACATAAAGCTCTGCAAAATCCCCATCCTCGTCCGATGCCTTTGAAGTAACAGTAAAATTTGTATCGATCCCAGCAAGCACTTTTAGAAGCCCCTGAAACACAGCAAAGAGATGTGCAGATGTTCCTCCGATAACCCAGAATTGTTCATTTCTCCACCAGTCTTCTATGCTGACCCCACTCCACCTAAGCTCAAGAATTGAAGTAGTAAAAATGGAGACGAAGAGGAGAATGAACCACATGCTGGCAAAGTTGCTTATCTGCATGAGGTTAACCGATTGTTATTGAACTTCCAAAATTTATGTAGTTCACATTGACAATTAGATCACATTAGGAATTATAAATTTATCAGCAAAAAATGAGAGAAATAGCTTACCTCGGGAATAATAAATTTATTTGTGAGGAGACAAAATGCAGGAAGCGTACAGTAAGCAATCAAAGGGATTGAAGTAAAGGGGTAGACAATGGTGTTAATATAAGCAAGTCTCATAAGGGGCTTCAACCTCCCATTGTATCCATACCACAAGGGACAATGCCTGCTAAGAAAAATCTCAATTGAACCCAGAGCCCACCGAAGCACCTGATTGAGACGATCTGAAAGATTGATAGGAGCAGAACCCTTAAATGCTGGGCGTGGTGGCATGCAATAGATGGAAATCCAACCACGAGCATGCATCTTAAACCCAGTCAAGATATCTTCTGTCACCGAACCATAGATCCATCCAATCTGATTAAGCCAGAAAATGTTCTATTAATATCTAAACAAGCTACTCATCAATGTTTCATCTCATTTCTTCGTACCAGAGAGCAGGAATTAAGAGCACAATGCTAAATTGGCGTGCTCACCTCTTTTCCCCATTCAGTCTTGTCTTCATAACCACAGCTGATAACGTGAATTGCTTCCTTAAGAAGAGTTGCAGGGTTTGTTGAAGGTGGAATGCCACCCTGCTCCATGAAAGTGGCAGCAATGAAAACTGGAGACTGACCGAAACGCTTCTCCAAACTCTTTTGAGACATAAGCAGTGACCTTTCATCGTCATAACCTTAAAAAGGACAGATTACATATCACCAGGGATAAGATATCTGTTATCTTGTTTTCAGATAATTCAGCAACTAAAGCAAATTAGAGAAAATTACCGGTAAACCTTGTCAATAGCATACATGTGACAATAAGAATACATGAAATAAACAGTCCACATGCATAACAAGAATTCCATAGTAGCATACCTTCAACACCCTCCTCTATGTCTTCCATATTAAATATGGGAACAGTAGATTCAGTTCTGTTCATCGCCCTCTTCTTGTCAATGTACTTCTTATTCCCACCCTTTCCCTTCTTTCTAGAACCCCAACAACTCTTTACAATAATGTTAGGTTCCAAATCTTCCTCAGTCAGAACAGGATCATAACCATACAAAGCCTGCCTGTTGAAACAACAACCAGTTCCCACATAGACTGGACCCTGAATACCATCCTGACCTTTCATGTTGATCTGAAAGGTACAAACAAGAGATGAAATTTAGCCCGGGCATTAGACAACAATGCAAACAGAAAAGATTTTCTATGTCGAAACCTAATAAATGACACAAATTAAAGTGAGACTTACATCAAAGAACACAATATTGCGATTGGCATATCTATCGTGCAAGTCAATGCCATCAAACCTCTGAGGAAATTGCACATAGCATGTCTTCTTTCCGAGAACAGGATCCATCATGAAACACATGGCTTCTTTCAGAGCTTTGCTATTATTAAAATAGTGATCACAATCCACATTCAGAAGGTATGCACCATTGGTCAAGACAGCAGACACACGAATCTACATCACACAATGTAAACCAAAGTTAGATATGCTTTTAAAACATATTTTTTCCGGTAAATAAAAATAGCATCCATATCATACCCAAGCATTACACATTAAAGGAAACGTATAACTTGTTTGCAGATGAAATAATAATAATAATTTCCTGTATTAACTCATACAAAATCCACATGATCAACTACCAACATTGTTCACATCCTAAATTCGAAAACTTGTTACTCAGCTGTTGGTGTATCATTGTGCCATGTTGAATCACAGCATTAGTTTTTATGTTATTTTCAACATGTATTAGTTCCAGCAAAAGCAAATGAGTAAAACCCACTGCCACACGTAAAAACCATAAACTTCAATGAGTGAAGCAAGATGCGGATGAAAGCCATTAATAAAAGCATTAACCAGCAAATCCATAAAATACAAAATAAGTTTCAGTATGACAAACCAATGCATTCATAGCTCCGGCCTTCTTGTGATGTTGGAAGCCTGGTCGCTTCTCACGAGAAACATAAACAAGTCTAGGAAGCTCATTTCCATCGGTATCCAGCCCTCCACTATGACCCAAAAACACCTGCAGAAAACAAATATTACAGCTAGAAAATACAAAAACTGCAAAAAGATTATACATGTATTTTGGAGAAAATGATAATACCTGAATCATTCCAGGATGATCCCTAGGATTATTTCCAGGCCAAGGAGTTCCATCCTGCATTGTCCAACCTTCCTCTGGCATCTTCTGAGCTTTGGCTACAAGGGCATTGATCCGTACTTTGAATTCTTCATATTCTCTCTGATAAGAAAAAACATTTATTTTTAATTTCTAGAACTCATGAACCGTAAGGTAAGCCACGGGTGGAGGGGAGTAAAGATGTAATATGCTCAAGTTATAGAACTGCGTGCCTTGCTGTCAACAAACTTTTCACTTGGTGCATTAAAGATATATAGATATAAGTATATAACTGGAAGCAGAAAAACAATTGCCTCAAAGAACAACCTTCATTGCTCTACGCTCCTTTACAAATGAGGGTTGAATCTTGTCCTTCAAGTAGTCAATCTTCTGTGCAAAATAAAACTCCGGGGCTCTTGGTTCAATATTGTGCTTTTTGCAGAAGGGCACCCATTTCTTCGCAAACTCAGCTGTTTCTGATAGTGCTTCAAACGTCAGCATAGCTGAACCATCATCTGATACGTAGCAGGAAACTTTGTCCACAGGGTAATCAACAGAAAGTATAGACAACACCGTGTTTGCAGTTACAAGAGGTGGCTCTTTGAGGGGATCCACTGTACTCACAAACACATCAACAGGATCTAGCTGTGATGGTTCTCCATCACGATCATATCTAAAAGAATACATGCTAAGATTAGTGATAGAAAAAGCCACATGATTGTTAAACCAAGATGCAAAAGCCCAACAAAAGATGAATAAAATGGCCATTCTGACCTTAAAGCAAGCCGTTCAAGATAAGTCTCACGATTAACTGGAGACCATTTTGGAAACTGATCCAGTATCCAGGATAAGGCAAACCAAATCTCACAAATAACTGATGTCAACCACAGTGGGTATGCATCTTTCACAGGGTGTGTTACACGATATTGCAAGAAGAAGCCAAGAATAATCAACCGGAGTACAATAACAACTCGATAAGGTGTGAGCTGAGATGAAGGAATTGGCACTACACGACTCATAGGTTGTCGAGCATCATCAACCCTGTCAGGAGAAAATAAATTTAACTTATAATAGAAGAAATGAAAATCAAAATGCATAAATATTGAAAGCTTGTACATTCTGCCTGCAAATTATGAACTTGATTGAAAAATATCTAGACCTATGACACAAGCACAAGTAAACTATTAATTTATCATATAATGACTGGGACTAAAGACAATCTTCCTAAGGAAGAGAATGTGAATCACCTTTTAAAGATCTTGAATGTCATTCAAAGAAAAAAAGAAAAAAAGAAGCGTCTAACCTACATTAGTAAAGACTTCTGCAATACTTTCCAAATTATGATCTATAATCATTAAAAATCAATGAAATAGTCTGAGTCCTTTACATTTGAAGTTCTTCTCCATTAGAACCAGTCCCTTCAACATCTCCTCCTTTCCCTTCAGCGTATCTACCGGTCATTTGTACCATATTTTTCTCCTGCTTGAGCTTCCAACCTTCAACCCTTTCTTTCCAGTCAACATTTCCCAGACCATAAGAATTTAAGTCCTTTGATGGGTCCACAATTCTTACAGGAACTGTTTTAATAACAAGATTTGGTAAATATAAATTTCATAGTAACCATTAAATCTCACATTGCAGCATCAGTTCTTTAACTCTACCTGGTTGCCTCGGATCAATATAGGGGAGTGAGTGAACCTTTTCAGATGGGCCCAAAGGACCTGAAGTAGTTCGCACAGATTGAGTATCAGGTGTGGCACATGGAATCTCACCAGACATCTGACCATATTAAGTTTAAAAATGTGATCAGAAGATTACATTACTCTCCAGACGACCATCAATAAAACAGAAAAAAAAAATGCATCATCCAGACAATTGAACATAGTGAAAGAGAGATCAAAAGTTTAGGCTATAATGTTAAAAAAACGTAGCACTAAATCCTATCTCTGATCTCCACACTTCTCACACCCTTGCACCCAGCTAAAGTATAAATATGCAGAGAAAATCTAAAGTACAATCGGCCAATAAAAACCACAATTCAATGGATTATATTATTACCGTTTGGCCATTGGTAAGGAGGGGAATTGGCTGCTGAGATTCACGTCTAGACGACGAGGAAAGGTCAGCATCTTCCTCCCACTGCCGCCTGGCCTTGGCCTTTCCCTGGGCATAATTAAACTCGTTCTCTATGTCATCAGAGTCCACTTCATCTTCATCTCCCTCTACTCGAGGACTCCCTGATATTTTCACAGTCACTCATTCAAATCAAAACTCGATCACAACAACACTGTCACCAAAAAGGAAAAGCCCACAAACCTCGGTGCCTCTTGTATCTAGTCTTGCACTGTGGACAAGACTGGTTCCCATCCTTTCGCTCGTATTCATAACAAGGACGACACACAGGGAAGGCGCACTCGTTGCAAGCAACAAACACATCACCAGTCGCAGTCAATCCAACAGTATCACCGCATATTTGACAGATTTGCCCATTCAAGCTCTTCAAGGGTTTAGACTGCAGATTAAGAGAGTTTCACTGAGTCGGAATTACTCAATTTCTTAATTTCTTAATTAATTGAATAAAACTCGAAGATCGAACTAAGTAACGAAAAAAGAACTCCAAATGAAAATCAGATCTGAAGCAGAAGCATAAAACGAGAACAACATTGTTAGGGAGAGTGTGAGAGTTAACTAACCCCGCTGTCAGAAGAATCGTGGCGAATCCGGACGAGCTCGTTCCGTTTGTGCGAGCCTGCGACCATTCCCGCACTCGCTTCCATCTTCACAGAAAAAGTGCTTCAGATCGAAGATCGCGACAGAGCAGAGAGAGATCAATTTGGAGGCAAAAGCAAAGCGTGATAATCTTCGCCCATTCAATACGCCATCTCTCTCACTCTCTCTCTCTCTTCACTTGCATACTACAGCTAGCTAAGCTAAGAACACGCTCTCACTCTCTGTTTTATGGTTATTACTTTACCGGATCAACCCTTTCCCGGTGCCTTCCCAAGCCGCTTAAGCTCCAGCTTTTGAGGCTCGGCTCAGTCGCTACATTGGCTTCTTCTCAAAGACCCAATCACGTATAGACACGTGTTAACCTCTCGAAAGAGACACCAAGCGATGCGGAGTTTCTCATTTGGAATATTTCCTGAAGTGGCACCAGCCTGTCCGAGCTATTACCGGTCGCTTCCGGTTTTCCTTTCACCCTCTGTCGGTGCCACACCATTGACAAATGTGCTCCATCATCCACCAAATTACAGATCTGCCCTATTACAAATATAATAACTGGACCGTTACAACTAACGCTGATTAATTTGTTGTCAAATTTTTGTGACAATACTATCAGTGACCGACAAAAGAGTATACGTGTCCATTTAATGAAAATATATTTTTAATTCATTTTTATATATGTCAATTGTATTATATTACATACATGTTTATAAATACTTTTTTATATAATTAAATAATTAAAATTACTTGCATTAATAATAAATATTTGTATACAGTAATGTTCCCATCATGTGAACTTCGAATCTGATATTTTGTTTATACTTCATTCATGTTGTTGTCGGAAAATGCTTTTAACAAAACCTGCTGTGAACCATTTGAAAACCAGTTTCATTTTAAGCTTGAAAATCAAAATTAACAAAAAACATATTTATTCGTCTAAAATTGGTTTCTCGTTTCTTATTATAAATAAATAAATAAATAAAACTAGGGTGTTGAATGAGTGGTACTTGGAAATTTTGGAGTTTAGACAGAACATCGGGTAAAACATTGTTTTCGGGTTTCTGTCAGCGGTTGCACTTTATACTAATTCAAAGAGGAACTTACACAGTTTAAAAATATGCCCATTGGAAGCTTATGTAGGATTACAATAATACTATAAATTACATACGTCAAAAGTAGTTGTCAATTTAAATCATTGCATTAATAATTGTAATCAATAATTCCTTTCAATAAATAAATATTTATTTATGCCTTGAAATATTTATTTATTATCTTGATCCAAATATGTTTATGATTAGGATCTTTTATAGTAAAGGAATTAAGTTAACAAAAATTATTTCATAAAATATAAATATAAAGCTTTACATACAAACTCCGGATTCAAACTGCATAGAGGTGTAGTCATATGATATGAGCTCTAAAAAAATCTTTGATTATCATATATATATATATATATATATATATATATATAGAGAGAGAGAGAGAGAGAGAGAGAGAGAGAGAAAAGAAAAGGTGGACTGTATATAATATGGGATGAGTGAAATTTAAGAATAAATTGTGACTTAAGACTTTAATTTTATTTTTTCAAATTACACTTATATATTTTATTTTTTTAAGTATTATACTGACTTCGTTTAAAGAGTACACTTGTAATTGATAATCATGTTTTTCATTGAACATATAATTTTTGCTTTTAAATTATAACTGAATATATATTTAACTATTACAAATCTTCAAACTTTTATTTATAAATTAAAATAAATAAGTATTTTTCTATGTTTTTGTAAGTAATTTATGTTTAAGAAGACAAAGAAATTAAAGAATCTCGCTTAGACTTCGAAAACATCAAACTACTTGCAATGAAAGTAGTTGAGAAATTTTCCAATTTTTAAAAAAAAATTAATATATATATATATATAAAGTTTTTTTTCAAATATTTTGTTTACATTTATTAAATTTTAATTCTTTTATTTGAATAGAATATTTTAATTACTTTTCAATACAAAATATAAAGAATTTAATTTATACTTATCAACAAAAAACAATCACTACATGCTTCAGTAGAAAAATGTAATTGGTATACATTAGTTTCAAATTAATATTGACTCTAATACTCCCACAATTGGGAAATAATTTCATTAATGTAGATAAAAAATTCCTAATTTGTATTGACTAAAAAATAACTTTATTAATCTTGAGTAATAAAACTATTATTAATGTTGGTTGAACAAAAATTATAACTTACATTTATGTGATATTCACTACCTGTCTTAACAAAACATGTTTACCGAAACTATATCATCTTGCTCAAAAGACTATTACGAGACAGAACCAGAAGACCCCTTCTGGTACAACTTCTGGGTATTCGACAATAGAAGCAATTCATCAGAGGAAAGCAGCGCCATTTTCAATAGCCAGTATTTCACTGTCGTCACTATTTCTAATTCCTGTTCCTCGCATGGCTACCCCACGCCCCCCCCCCCCCCCCCCCCCCAAAAAAAAACATTACCAGAGTTAGTGAAACCACAATTGTAAAATTTGTCAGATCTTACAGCACAAAAACAGAACCGAAGACAAATCTTCAAGCGGTTTCAGGAACAGAGCGCTGGTAAGGTAGACGGTGATCTGGAACTCCTTCCTCAGCACGTTTGTCTTCAAACCACTTAACAACTCTTTTTCGAGGAATGTTTGTTACATGTACAATGCTGCTGATCATTGCATTCTGCATTGGTTCGAGGCATACAGACAAGGGTATCAAATTTAACAAAATTCGTTGTAAGGAAAACTATGAAATGATTATAGTAATGAAAAAATTATGTGTAGTTGCTTTAGGTGTTTTTAGTGTTATTCTCCAAACAGAATAGATTCACCTTTATGTTCAACTTTAATGCAAACCTTTATATTTTATACAAATTACCAGATCTTCAATTGTGATTGGAGAACAAAACAAAATGCATGACTCATGTTTGCCATTATCAAATGCAACATATCATATATGTACGTGGTAATGAAAATTAGAAAACATAGTAGTTTCATTAGGCAGACTTTTCTTCCTTTTCGTCAGCCTCCTTTTTTCACTACATTTGGTGCCAGTAAAGGTAACAAGTGAAATTGTGCATATATAGTGTTTATGAATTTCAGTGTGTAAGAGGGAATGAAGTCTCTATATCTCATACTAATATGGATGGAACATTTTAGTAGTCGCAGTACATGTCACGAAATTTTCCAACAAAAAATGACACAGAATCATGAAACAAAGATATTGAATTTATACAATATTGTAGCATGATAAAGGTACTTACAGTAGGTCGTTTTGATCTCCTATAAACTCTCTCGAGAGTGTCAACATGGGCCTTCTTCAATCGCTTTTGAGCATACCAATTACGTTGCAAGGTATGAACAGGTACTTTAGCCTCGGGTTCAGATTCAACTTGATCAATACTTGTTTCTTGAAGGAGAATCTCACCGGGCTTAGTTTCAAGTGATACTGCTGTTGTTGCGGGTTCATCAGGTATAGTAAGACTCATCATTAAGAGATTTGGAGGAGGATCACGAAGTAACTGAAGAACAAGAGCCCTATCAAGACAAAGATCGGCAGCAAGATTTTTTATCTGCAATGGTTCAAAAAGTGAACTTGAGGAATGGAATCCTGAAATTGATAGAAGGGTCGGTTCTGGCAACTTTGCCTTTTCATGTTAAGTATGCATGTTTGCATAACAATAAAATGAATCCACTCATGTACTCTTAACCCTTAAGATGTGGAGAAAACAAAGCAAAAAGTATCTTATCTAAAATTCCTGAGGAGTAAGCTCTTGACATGGTTCAATCCAATATACTCTAACCTTATTTTATGATCTAGTCTAATCCTGTTTTGACCGATCCATTAATCCTATTCACTTGTATTAACCTTGTCTTTCCGCCAGATTTGTAGGAATTCTGGAAATGATTTTTTTTTTTCTCTTTCTTCTTTCTCCTCCTTGAAAATTGGGTTAACAAAATACATTTAATGTGAACCAAGATTTTTCCAGGAAAACGCCATTAAAACATAAGGCATTTTCTTCATTATTAAATTTATCCAAGGCAAAATAATCCTTCAATACAGTGTCCATGACACACCCATGATTACTGATTTTCTCCTAATTTCTCAATAACTTAACCACATGGACACATATACTACCTTCAAATTTGCTCACTTTCAAGCAAAGTTCAACCCACTATTTTAATCTGAATATTTCAATGAAAAAGAAAAATAAAATTTCAGACTGAAGTTAAGTGTTTGCAAATTAAATTAAGATCATCTGCAGTAACTATAATGAATGGCAATTAATAAAGAATCCAGGTCATTCAAGGAGCAAGCAACCAGACATGACGGTTCTTTATCGATCAATCAGGCTATAGTTAGCTTCTAAGTTCTACCTTCCCTGACTACTACTAAAAAGAGACTATAAAATCAGAAGATGCACCATATTAGCGACCATGTTGGGATAAAAGGCTTATAAACTAATTGACATTTTCCCAAACTGATCGTGATTAAACATCACAGAAGCACTTCAAGTAGGGAACAACAAATCAGAACACTTAACCTCTGTCAAAGGTAACCAAAACAATCCTATATAACCTTGGTTATGTCTCATAAACATATTGTTATCAGTTATCTAATCATAATAGTCAGCTAATTAAGCACATAAATGAAATGGAACAAGCTAATTTCTTAAAATAGTGAACAAGACACTTACACTTGTTTTGCGGCGGCCGGCTTTCAAAGCTCTGGCCAATTTCTTCATCTGCCAATTCTTAAGGTTCAGTGGCTTTTCATCTCCATCCTCACTCTCACTATCATCACCATCACCATCGTCATCCTCATCCTCATCCTCATCCTCATCCTCATCCTCATCTTCATCTTCATCTTCATCACCATTCTCTGGATCACTACCAAGTTCTACGTCGATTACATCCGAGTTCAACAATTCATCATCAAAGTCCCCCAAGGCATTTTCCAACTCACGTTCAAGCAATGCCATCTCTTCTTCAGTTATCCCATCTTCGTCATCATCATCTGACAAACCACCGCGTTTGAGATCTTGTTCGAGTTGGTTGAAGAGAAGCTCGAACGCGTCCATATCCTCCTCGCCGCCCTCAGTAACATGATGACGAGACAGTTTTTTCTACAAAAGATAAAACGATAAAATTAAGTGACATTGAATCCGAACACGAAGAAATCTAAAAGGCAGGAAGATAGGGAGAAAAATGCATAGAGAATTAAAAAAAAAAAAAGAGAAATATAGAAGAGTGCTAATATTGTGATATTGAAATTACCTTGTTTTTTCTCTTTTTGGAAGCAGCAGCGACGATTGAAGAAGAGAGGTTACGAGCGCGAGAGGAAAGAGGAAGAGAGCAGAAAAATGGTTTTCGTTGGAAAGGAAGAGTAAGGGATTGAGGTGGTGTGAGGAAAGGTTCAGTCCGCGCACACGATAAACACTGAAACGCCGCACTCATCCTTCTCTTCTTCCGGGTTTATCCGCTGCCTGCCAGAGATGCGTTTGATATTTTTCGGGGTTTAGAACATTGCTTCTTATTTTAAAAAGATGAATATACATCGCTCTCTATTTTAGTTATTTTAATTTAATTTGTTTTTTATTTTCATTTTATATTTAATTAGATCTTTATTTTTTGTTAAATTTTAGTTAATTTGTTTATTTTTACTAACGATTAAATAGTTAACGTACAGTACGTGTCAACTTTTAATTTTTTTTTATTTTATTTTTGATTCTTTCAAAAAAAAAATTGTCCACGTATCAAATGGCATGTGTTATTTGCTAGTTTGTGATTTTGTTATTTTTTTTTTCAATTTTAGTTTCTACATTCATTATTTTTTTCAATCTAATATCTATATTTGTTATTTTTTTCATTTTTATCCTAATTTTAGTTAAAGGACATCAATTTTGTTAGTCTAAAATTGACATCAAATTTTATATCTTTTAAAAAAATTATACTAATAATTTTTTAAATCAACATTTTTATTAATTATTTTTGAAATTAAATTATAAATTGAATAAATTTTTTATATTTAATTGTTAAATAAAATAAAATTATTTAAAATATTATAAGAATATAAATATTAAATGTTTGTTTCTAATATTTATATTCTAAAATAATGATATTTTTGAAATTGATATTTAAAAATATTAAAAATATCTTAGAAAATAAAGTAATATTTTCAAATTAACATTTAAATATAAAATATTTTAGATTTTAATTTAATATCTAAAATGTAATAAAAATATTACATAGTTTCAAATATCAATTTTATAAATGTTAATATATATTTTTAAAATATATTTTAGTAATATTTTAAATAATTAAACTCTATTTAACAATTGTACCTAAGAAATATATTTAATTTATATTTAAATATAATAATTTATAATTGAATTTAAAAAATATTTAATAATAAAATTTTAAATGTATATGTATATAATATTTATAAAAAATTAAATTTGGTCTTAATTTGAAAGAGAAAAAAGTATTTAATTTTAACAAAAATTGAGTCTAAATTAAAATAAAACAATGTTACGTGTCAGTTTGTGATTGTATTATTTATTGTTGTTCAATTTAGTCTAATATTCATTATTTTTGTGAACAATTTTTTTAAAATTAAAAGAATTTAAAAAAATTAAGAAACTAACACGTAACATATAATATTAAAAAATATTAACTATTTAAATACTGTTAATGAAAAAGAACAATTTAATCAAAATTTTACGAAAATAAAAACATAATTAAACACAGAAAATACCAAATTAAATAAAATAACAATAGAAATCAACTATCCACAGTTTACGTAGATGATGTATATTTATGAATCATTAAGTTTAGAATGAGATTTTACTATGATTTCGATCGAAAAGTTTTAAATAGAAAACTTTCTGAATCTTTATTTACTAAGTCAAACTTTAATTTAATTTTTTTTTTAATTTGTATTGATTAAAAGTTAGAAATTATACCAGATAAAGGAAGAATCAACGAATTCAATGATTTTGAAATATAAATTTTTACATAACCAATCCAAAACTTTGAGAAGTTTTAAAAACAATTGAACGCTGAATATATTTGTTTTCTAAACTTTTAGCAAAAATGACTTTAAACCTCTAATTTGTTTAACTTTTTTTTTTTATCTCAAATGTTTTTATATAGTTTTTAGAGAGAAAATTAAGTTTTTCTGTAAATTGAAATTAACCTCTGTATAAAATAATTTTGTAGAAGTTAGATGTACTTAATAGAAAAAAAATAAATAAAAGAGTTTGTTCATAAAATAAAACTATATTCTATATAAAATAATTTGTAAAGATTTTCACGAGGGAGTTATTGAACAAATCTACTACGTAATTAAAATCAACAACTTGGTCGTTGTAGTATAGTGGTGAGTATTCCCGCCTGTCACGCGGGTGACCCGGGTTCGATCCCCGGCAACGGCGAGTTTTTATTTTTTGAATTAAGATTCAATCTTTTTTATAAATTAATTTCAATTTTTGAATTTCCCTCGAGAAATTAGTAAAGATTTATCCCAAACCCTTTCCGCGCTTTCTTTATTACCTCCGTTGTGCCTCTGATCCTAACTTCCACCATCGCGCCCTGTCGCTGTTGAGAGCCTTCCCGTCTTTCCCTCTGTTCGGACGTATTTTCATCGTCGTCGTTAAAGCTTCAATTATCGCCTCTTAATAGCTATATCACATGGTATGTTCCCTAGCCCTAAGTTCACCCCCTTTCGTTTATTAGAATTTTTATTAAAATTGAAGACGTCGTTTTCAGGTGGAGAACCATGCATTTTAAGAGAATTAGCTGATAACGTTAAAAAAAGAAAAAGCATAACAATACTAAAAATTGACGTCGCCTGAGAGATTCGAACTCTCGCGGGGAAACCCCATGTACTTAGCAGGCACACGCCTTAACCACTCGGCCAAAGCGACTTTGTTGGGACTTTGGAGGCGTCGTTTGCAGGTGGAGAATGTGTAAATTCAGTTCATGGGGGATTAGCATGCTGCTAATGTTGTTAGGATCACTGGAAGGTTTTTTGCCGGTTACTCATCTCCTTTTCTTTCGCTTCTCTGCAATTTTCTCATTCAATGCGTATGCTTTTCTGCACTTGATTTTGATTCCTTAATTATGTAATGAGTTGTTATTGGTTTGCAGGTAGGATAATTGTTGTGGATTTCTCGCTGGTGACAGATTTTCGAGAATTGCAGGCAGTGAGGAAAACACTTGCAATCGTGGCGGCTATTTGAATTTCATGCATTTTAAGAGAATTAACTGTTAATGTTTTGTCTTCTTTTTTTTTGTCAGAAAAAAAAAACATAAAGATATTAGAAAATGACGTCGCCTGAGAGATTCGAACTCTCGCGGGGAAACCCCATGTACTTAGCAGGCACACGCCTTAACCACTCGGCCAAAGCGACTTTGTTGGGACTTTGGTGTCAATGATTTTGTGGTTTTGTTGAAGGAGGTGTTTATTTGTTATATGTGTTTTGGTGAGCATTCACAAACTCGAATGAGTCTTTATGTGAATTTGTTTCGACTTTATGGATACACCTTTTTTTTGTTTAATCTTTGAAACAAGGTTGTTTATAGTTTGGTTGCAGGTTAGGATTATAATTCATCTTCTTGGGCGATATTTTTTGTTATCAATCTTCTTCTCTTGGTCATAAATCAAATTCTTTGTTGTCTTTTTGTTTCTTTTATCAGATTACTATTGTAGGAAGTGTGGGTTAGGGGCTTTGAAAGACAGGTTTTTAGTTTAACTTCCAAACATACTACAGACATCAAAACCCCTTTGACTGTCCTATTTGATACTTTGAGGTGTTTCCTACTTTGCATCTCACTTCTTGTTGAAATTTAATTGCCTACAGTGTTATTGTATCCTATTTACATACGTTGCTTGTTATACTTGATATTATCCGTTCTTTTTCATTACTAGAAGTGAGATTTTTAAAGAGTTTTGAAAATTTGGAAAAATAATTACTACTGTTTTTCATCTAGATTTTGTAAGTTTCATCAAACATTAAATCACTCAAAATATAAAGTATAACAGTGATGATTTTACTGTGAATGATTGTAACCCTTCAATGAATAAAACAAATTTGCTCTCGTTAACATTAAATCTATTTCAAATTTTCCTTTTTACAGTAATTCATTAATTCCTACTATCAATTACTCTTTCCTGACTTCATTTATAGTGATAAAACTTTCTTTTTCCTTTTGTACAGTTTTTCTTTTTCTTCTGTGTTTGTGTGCCATTTATTGGTTCTGGTGCTACTTGTCGATGAATAAATCTGTTTCTTCTTTTTTTCTTCTCTTGAGTAATGAGTTCAGTGTTTCACCTTTGCAACATTTTTAGTGGACTTTCGGTCTGGCTAGATATGTATACTTATCTTCAAGTGGAGCATCTTGTGATGGGGATGACACTCCCGCCTTAACTATAAGAAATAAACCATGTTGATCTTCTACTATGAGATAGGTCTATTTCTATCTTTCAAAGCAGATTATAAGATTTTACAGTTAATAATTTAGCTGAGGTGTTGTATTTGTACGTGCAGTTCCAGAAATATATGTCATATGATGATTTAAGGGTTAGTTGGCTTAACATCCTGACGAGAAGAAAAATTACCGATCAAGGATCGTCAAGTGTTCACTTCAAACAGTTCTATAAAGAAAGACATTGCATAACAGTGAAATTGCATGGCTGAAATTCAGTCTACGAAAACACCATCCACTGTAAGTGTCTTATTCTTTAACGCAAACATTCATCATTCATTTGTTACTTTTCTTAAATTCTGCTGAGAAGAAATCTTCTCTTTATGACAGGAGCAATATTAAAAATGACGTCGCCTGAGAGATTCAAACTCTCACGGGGAAACCCCATGTACTTTGCAGGCACACGCCTTAATCACTCAGCCAAAGCGACTTTGTTGAGGCTTTGGTGTTAAGGATTTTGTCGTTTTGCTGAAGGAGGTGTTTATTTGTTACATGTGTTTCGGTAAGCATTCACAAATTCAGATGATTCTTTATGTGAATTTCATTCGACATGTACCTTTTTTTTTTGTTTAATCTTTGAAACAAGGTGGTTTATAGCTTGGTTGCAGGTTAGGATTATAATTCATCTTCTTGAGCGATATTTTGTTATCGATGTTCTTCTCTCTGTCATAAATCAAATTGCTTATTGTCTGTTTTTTTATCAGACAACTATTGCAGCAGTAAGTGTGGGTTAGGGACTTTGAAAGACAGGTTTTTTAGTTTAACTTTCAAAAAACACTATATTAAAGTATGCAGACACCAAAGCCTCCTTAGACTGTCCTATTTTGATACTTTGACAACGTCCCTTCTTAATTAATCACTTTTTGTTGAAATTTAATTGCCTACTTCAGTGTTATTGTATTTTTGCTCTGGTTATTCATTGACGTCATGTATAGTGATAAAGCTTTCGTTTTCCTTTAGTACAGTTTTTCCTTTTCTTCTGTGCTTGTGTGCCATTTATTGGTTCTGGTGCTACTTGTGAGTGAATAAATCTGCTTCTTTTTTGTTCTCTCTCGAGTAATGATGATTTAAGGGTTAGCTGGCTTAACATCCTGATGAGAAGAAAGTTACCAATCAAGGATTTCAAGTGTTCGCCTCAACCAGTTCTATAGAAACGACATTGCATGACAGTGGAATTGCATGGCTGAAATTCAGTGTAAGAAAACACCAACCACTAAAAGTGTCTTATTCTTTTATCGCAAACATTTACCATTTCTTTGTTACTTTTCTTAAATTCTGCAGGGAAAAAAAATCTTGAATTGGTTATTTTAAGAATTTGTTTAAAAAGGCCACTTTTTTTTAAATAATTGATTTAAATAGTGATATTTGAAATTGTTTATTGTAATATTTTTTTGAAAAGTCACATTTTAAATTAGTAAAAAGCCAATGTAAAAACGAATTTTTATGGCTATTTTCTTATGATCATCAATGTAAAAATTCTGAAATAGTTAATGTAAAATGAGCATTTTTTTTTATAGTATCAATGAATTAGACATTATTAACTAGTTTGAATAAACAAGAGATTAAAAGTATAATTTACTAAAAAAATTAAGCGTAGTTGTGACCTCATACTAAAATCATAAGTCATTGGATTCAACTTGTTTAAATCATTAGTTAACGTTAACTGTTGATAAAAAAGGAGTATACCATTGCGGACAATAAAATAAATATAAAAACCGAAAATACTAAGAAATATCGTCTAGAGACCAAAATAAAAAATGTAGAAATAAGAACCAAAAGATGTTAATTGTGCAAGTTAATGATTGAATTGCAACCGGGGTTCGATCTATCAATTTCTTAAAAAAAATAAAATAAAAGATAACAATGTAAGTCCTCCTCATCAATGGTGCTGTAAAAATATTTTTGCCATAACATTAGATATTAACCTCACTCAAAAAAACTAAACTTTACATAGTCCATATTTCATATTATATAAGTATATATATATATATGAGAAATTCAAAAATGAATATTGTATATATCTGATTGAATAAAGTAGATCGGAGAAAATTTATTCTCATATACAAATCTTTCGACAAGTTTATGAATATTGGTTGGATTAAGATGAATACTAGTAATGTAACTTTAGAAAGATTGCTTATGTTGATTTTTTTTTTAGAAATAATATAAAATAGGAACAAGAAAGTTGGTCACAACCCGTGGACTCATCCATCGGCCTATAAAGACGAATGGGTTGAGTTAATATTTTCAATCTGATAACCTATTTTGGCTTGATGAACCTATTTTGCTAAATTGGAGGCTAAAGGAGGAGCGAGTTGACTAGTTAAACCTTCTTTTCTAAATAAAAGTAAAAAATGTAATTTAAAAAAATAACTTTTTTATATTATATTTTCTTAAAGGTGTGTATGTACAATAATTACAACTTAAATTATTAATATCTACAAATTAAATTTGAATTATTAATTATAAAGTAATTTAATATATAAATATAATCATTATTTTACTTTATTAAATTAAAAATATTAAAAAATCAATAAAAAATTTAAAAAATATTTATATGATAAATATGTTTTTGATATATATATATATATATATATATATATATATATATATAATTTAAAAATTAAAAACAAATAAAAAACTTTAACGTGATAACTAGTCTGTCAATTAAAAACAAATAACATTTTTTGACAAAACAAGTT
>Ga0214544_1000784_pt1 | contig 61454 bp, 39 predicted proteins | sample CNSS3metaG_FD_160074 | JGI IMG/M metagenome (GOLD analysis project Ga0214544, IMG submission 160074) | Root nodule microbial communities from cowpea collected in UCLA plant growth center, Los Angeles, California, USA - CNSS3 | ecosystem: Host-associated > Plants > Roots > Nodule | place: USA... | reverse complement strand
GGTTTGGTGAAGGCATGGGTGTCAGTATTAACTTGCATTGGTGCATAAGATCATGTGCTTAAAATTGTTAGAGTGTTGCTGCTTATATTTTGTTTGAGCATGCTTGGGATGGTCTATATGACTAGGGAATGAATGCACATGTGAGGTGCTATAAGGCCTGGAACATTATAGATGGTAATGCTTTTCATTAGGGGTAATATGGAATGAGAGCAAATGAGAACAACTGAGAGCAACCTGTGTGAAGTGTGCTTGAAACTGAACTAAAACCAATACTGCGCAAGTACTGGTGTAGTGCCTGGCGGTAAGGAGGGGTGCGCCAGCCGAATTCTGCAGTTTAGTGAATACTAAGGCGCTTGGTGCCTGGCGGTAGAGGAAGTCCCGCCAGGCGATAGTTGTAGTGGCAGTGAAGACTAAGGCGCTTAGCGCTTGGCGGTACGTGTCCCCCGCCAAGCAATCTGGAAGCTGCAGCGCCTAGCGGTACGAGTCCCCCGCCAGGTGATTTTGCTGCAACAGATTGGTGTTATGCTTACTATGATGTGCATGATCTACAAGGCTTCTAAGATATCTTAAAGGTCGGCTTGCTGGTGTTCCTTAAGTTGAGCTCAGAACGTATCCCTTGAGTTGAGCTCGAGATAGGGGTTAAGCACGTGGCATTCCTCGAGTTGAGGTCGAAATGGCATCCCTCGAGTTGAGCTCGGGTTGACGAATGTTGCCGGTGTGAGTGTGCTAGTTGTGGCCAGTACGGATGGGTCCAAATAGATTGCCCTCCTCAGTAGTTGACTGACGAGTTTGGTAGTCTTGGGACGTTATGAATTATGTTCGTATATGGGAACTCCACATGGCGTTACGGTGTATGATCCATAACATGGTTTTCCACACGTCGTCTATCGATTGTGGCCGATAGGTGTGGCAGCAAGACACCTTGAGGTACTCACTAGAAGATGTAGAACACGAATAACATGGTGGTGGCCATGTGATGTGATATCAAAGGATGGAATTCCTTTGGTGTGATTGTGTGATTGGTATATTTGTGCCATATATATATGTTTATTTTGTTAGCTCACCCTATCTGCTTGTGTTTGGCGATGATCGTGTACGTGGTACATGGGAGCAGATGATATTGCAGGTGGATCTGGTGAGGCTTAGCAGCAGAGCGGGGAAAACTCATGGGAACAGTTTTATAGACTTTTATCATTTATGGTTTTGGAATAAAGATGCAATCATTTATGAGACTGTTTTGGTATTTTATTGAATTTTGAGAAGATTTGAACTTAGAGTTATATTTATTATGAAATAAATTCTTTGAAATTCTCGCGTTTTTGGGAAATGGATTTATAATAAATGTGATTTTATTTTCTTATTTTATATTATATATTAAACCTGTAATATCCGGTCGGGATGTTACACACGTCGCCCTCTACACTTCCCATGATGTCGTTTTTTGCAAAGCCTTTCCTACCACCCTGAAAGGCCCTGCTCTCGAATGGTTCACCACCCTCCCGCCATACTCCATTGACTGCTTCGACACCCTCTCCCACATGTTCACCACTCACTTCGCCGGTAGCCGCCCACATTAAACTACAACAATCTCACTTCTCGACATGAAACAGGAACAAGACGAGACGCTCCGAGCTTTCATTGATCGGTTCAGTAAGGTTGCCCTTCGCACATCACACCTAAACCAAGAGATGATATGGCCCTCACTCTTTAACCCGACCCCTTCGCCAACAACGTCTACCTTCATCCACCCGCCTCCATGCATGAGTTAAAACTGCATGTTGTCGATTACGTCCGCATGGAGGAAATGAAAACTCTCCATTCAAAGTTTTGCAATGACTACACACCCTATATTGCAACCCCCTCTCCGTGACCTCCCCGTCCTGATCCGATACCCCGGGAACCTCGACAACCCCGCTTCACTAGATACGCCAACCTAAATGTCCCTAGATCCCGTCTCCTTGACGAGGCCTACAGGCCGACCTCATCCCAGCACCACGTAAGACGACCACTCCCCCCAACGCGGACATGACTAAATACTGCCGCTACCAACGAAACCACGACCATACCTCAGAGGAATGTAAAGCACTCCAGGATAAAATCAAAGAACTGGTTCGTGCTGGCCATTTTTGTCGCTTTGTCCGCAAAGACAACCACTCCTCCCGGTCCAATCACCCTCCTCGTTCCGACCACCGACGCCCTCCCCGCGACTCTCGCCATGATAAACACCCAAACCAACCTGTAAACCATGACCCCTAACTGGCTCGCATCGATGTCAACCCTGCCGACCCTCCCCTCCACGACACTATTAGCACCATCTCTGGTGGTTTTGCTAGTGGAGGATCCACCTCATCCGCCAGGAAGAGACACCTCTACCATATCCAATCCATCAACCACATCACCCATTTTCATCACAGACGTCGCATGCCCCTCATAACCTTCACGGAAGACGATTTTCAAGGCCATGATCACCATCAAGATGACCTTATGGTCATCACCGTCGAAATAGAAAACTACGCAGTCAAGAAAGTCCTCTCGACCAAGGCAGCTTCGTCGACATCCTCTATTGGGCCACGTACCAGAAACTCCAACTCCCCGACACCGCCATGGTCCCATACGACGAACCGATATATGGATTTTCTAGGGAAAAAGTTTCCACCCGCGACTACATTGACCTCCATACCGTTTTTCGCGATGGCGCCCAAACAAAGACAATCCCTATCTGTTTCCTTGTCGTCGACGCACCTACATCTTATAATGTCCTCCTCGGTCGCCCTTCACTCAACACTATTGGCACTGTTGTCTCCACACCTCATTTGGCCATGAAGTTCCCCTCCCCATCTGGCCACATACTCACCATTCATGACGACCAACGCCTTGCACGCGAATGCTACATGGCCAACCTACGCCCGCAACTTTCCATCCTTCAAACCAATCATATTGAGCGACCACCCAGCTCTGAAATAGCCCTATCTGGTGATGATCTAGACCCCAGAGTAGGTCGGGATGTTCGCCTCAAACCGATCGAAGAAATCATCCCCCTAGAACTCCCTAATGGCCGCACCATCAAACTCAGCATTGGTTTACAACCTGAACAACGTGACATCCTCACACCCACCCTTGTCAATAACACGAACCTCTTTTCTTGGTCAGCTGCTGACTTACCCGGAGTTGACCCTAACGTGGCATCCCACAAGTTGTCCATTTACAAGGAGGCCCGATATGTCTCCCATAAAAAACGCAAGCTTGGTGAAGAATGACGCCTAGCGGCCAAAGCCGAGGCCGACAAATTGCTCAACACAGGGTTCATCGAAGAAGCCCACTACACCACTTGGCTCTCTAACGTGGTTCTGGTTAAGAAAGCCAATGGCAAATGGCGGATGTGCGTTGATTACACGGATCTTAACAAAGCCTGTCCTAGGGATGCCTACCCCTTACCCAACATTGACCGACTTGTCGATGGCGCAGCAGGTAACCAGGTCCTCAGTTTTCTTGATGCATACTCCGGTTATAACCAAATTCCCATGGTCACATCCGACATGAACAAAACCGCCTTCATTACCGACGACGCCAACTACTTCTACAAGGTCATGCCATTCGGTCTCAAAAACGTAGGGGCAACCTACCAACGGTTGATGGACAAAGTCTTCAACCACTTAATGGGCAAATGTGTCGAAGTATACGTCGATGACATGGTTGTCAAATCCCCAAGCCATCACCAACACGCTCAGGACCTATCCACAGTCTTTTCTGCATTAAGACAATACAACATCCGCCTCAACCCCGACAAATGTGTCTTCGGCGTCGACCGCGGTAAATTTCTCGGCTTCATGCTGACCCAATGCGGCATTGAGGCTAACCCCGAAAAGTGCAATGTAATCATTGAGATGCGAAGTCCCAACAATATCCAAGAAGTACAATGCCTCATAGGCCGCCTAATCGCCATCTCATGTTTCCTTCCCAAGCTAGCCGAACAAACCCAACCCATCATTCAACTGCTCAAAAAATCGGCTAAGTTCACGTGGAATGATGATTGTGAACAAGTATTTCAGAAGATGAAAACCACCCTCACCTCACCACCCATCCTCCATAAAATAGACACTCATCAACCCCTACTGGTCTACATCACCGCCACAAATCACACCGTCAGCGCCGCACTGGTTCAAGATATCGGCGGCACCCAACATCCCGTTTACTTCGTCAGTAGAACCCTGCAAGATCCCGAAACCAGGTACCAGATGGTGGAAAAATTAGCCCAATCCCTGGTCCACGCAGCCCGACGCCTACGCCCATATTTCCAAAATCATAACATCATCATCAAAACCGACTACCCGATCCAGAAGATATTGCAAAAACCAGACCTTGCAGGGCGAATGTCGTCTTGGGTCGTTGAGTTATCCGAATTCAACATCCGCTACGAACCTCACGGCCCCATCAAAGCTCAATGCCTTCTAGACTTCATTAACGACCTCCAACAAACCCCTGAAGAGGACCAATGGACACTTTATGTTGATGGTTCATCAAACCCAAAAGGGGCAGGTGCCAGCATCATACTAGAGGGCCCCAACGATATCCTCATAAAAAAAATCCCTCCACTTCGCCTTCAAGACATCTAACAACCAAGCCGAGTACGAAGCCATCCTCGCCGGCTTATCCTTGGCCCGCGAGGTTGGTGTCAAATCATTGACGTGCAAAACCGATTCCAAGCTTACCATTGGCCATTTAAATGGCGAGTTCCAGATCAAAGACCCTACCCTCCTACAATATTATCACCTGGTCTGGAAAGTCATCCAGTCTGCCTTCGAACAAGTCTGCATCCAACACATCTCCAGATCCGAAAATGTCAGAGCTGACATATTGTCCAAACTAGCCAGTACCAAGTTAAAAAGTCACCGCCGATCACTATTGTAGCAAACACTATCCGCTCCTTCCATCACAAACACTTGTCATACCCTAACCCCACATCAAGCAGACAATTGGGCAACTCCCTACATCCAATACCTCTAAACCGGTCACCCCTCACCTGACGCTAACAGGAGTTGGATGGCTAAAGCCGCCAGCTACACAATGATAGGCAAAGACCTGTTCAAACGAGGATACGGTTAACCACTCCTTAAATGCGTTACTACAGAACAAGCTCAGTACATTATCAAAGAGTTACACGAAGGCATATGCGGCTACCATTCCAATGCACGCACCATGACTACCCGAATCCTTCGCGCCGGTTACTTCTGGCCGACCATGGAGGCAAACTGCCACGACTTCATCAAAAAATGCATACCATGCCAGAAACATGGCAACCTCATCCATCAAAAACAAGAGCAGCTTCACTCTATACTATTCTCGTGGCCCTTCGCAAAATGGGGAATGGACATCCTTGGCCCTTTCTCCCCCGGCAAAGGCCAAGTAAAGTTCTTGATAGTAGTCGTCGACGACTTCACCAAGTGGATAGAGGCCAAACCACTAGCCACCGTTACAACCCAACAAGGCCAACAGTTCGTCTGGAAGGATATCATATGCCGATATGGTGTCCCGCATACAATTATCACCGACAATGGGACAGTTTATAGACAAATAGCTTGCTAAATTCTATACCAACCTAGGCATCAAACACGTAACCAGCTTTGTTGAGCACCCGCAGACCAACGGACAGGCCGAAGCAACAAACAAGGTTATATTGGTAGAGTAGCGTAAACGGTTGGACAGCGCTAAAGGCCGATGGTCAGAAGAATTAGTGGAAGTGCTATGGGCCTACAGATATACACCTCAATCAGTAACAAACGAATCCTCGTTCAGCCTAGTATACGGCGCAGACGCCATGATACTAGTTGAAATAGGCGAACCATCTCTGCGTCGAGAACTGTACGACCCAGTTCAAAATCATTAAAACATGAACACCCACCTCAACCTCCTACCTGAATTAAGAGAAAAAGCCCATATCCGCAATCTAGCCGCCAAACAGAGAGTGGCCATAAAGTATAATGCAAACTTGCACCCAAGATCGTTTGCCAAGGGAGACTTAGTTTGGAGAATGGCCAGCAGTGCAAGAAAGAAGGATGGCAAGTTCTCCGCTAAATGGGACAGCCCGTACCGAATACATGAAGATGCTGGGGGAGGGGCATATAAACATGAACAGTTATCCGGGGATGAGATACCCAATACGTGGAACGTATCCCATCTCAAGTTTTAGTTCAGTTAAACACATGTATTGTACGAAATACTTGTAACCCTGGGTGTACTCTTTTTCCTCACCTGGTCTTTTTTTCCTAAGGAGGGTTTTGGCCAGGGAGGTTTTAACGAGGCACCCCAAATTACATGAATAAAATAGAGGGTTTTTCACCTCACGACTACTCCTCACCTTACTTTTAACACGCTTTTAGTTCCTCACTCTTACCACAAGTAAGCAGCCTAGGTTGAACACCCTTAACTTGATGATAATTCGTTTAAGTTCCCCACCCTTACCACAAGTAAGCGGTCTGTGTCGAACACCCTTAACTTCATGTTAATTCGTTTCATGTTCCCACCCTTACCATAAGTAAGCGGCCTGGGTCGAACACCCTTAACTTCATGTTAATTCGTTTAAAGTTCCCCACCCTTACCACAAGTAAGCGGCCTGGGTCGAACACGCTTAACTTAATGTTAATTCGTTTAAGTTCCCCACCCTTACCACAAGTAAGCGGTCTTGGTCGAACACCCTTAACTTAATGTTAATTTGTTTAAGTTCCCCACCCTTACCACAAGTAAGCGGCCTGGGTCGAACACCCTTAACTTCATGTTAATTCGTTTAAGTTCCCCACCCTTACCACAAGTAGGCGGCCTGGGTCGAACACCCTTAACTTAATGTTAATTCGTTTAAGTTCCCCACCCTTACCACAAGTAAACGGCCTGAGTCAAACACCCTTAACTTAATTTGAAAACGTTTTAGTTCATCACCCTCACCACACGTAAGCAGCCCTGGTCGAGTACTCTCATTAACATACAAGCATCAATAATACTCCTCCAGGTAAATACGCATTTAACATAACATATCGCGTACATAACAACATTCTCCAACAAACGTGTTCCTATCATATATGCTATCGTCAACAACCACACAACAAATATATCCACAATATGCATCACATTAAAAGCAAGTTAAAATATTGTACGAGTTATTACAGACTTAGGATTCATTGCGAATAGAACATCATAAAAACTACACCCTAAGCTGCTTTGTTATTATCACCCTCCACGACCTCTCTCGCGTTCATGTCCTCATCCCCTATTGTCTTCTCTGCCTCCTCCTCGGGGCTGCTCTCGGCTTCATTAATAAGCTAGTCGTCCACCATATCCTTGTTCACATTGAAATCTTGGATCAGCCGCATCAATATCCTGGCAGAAGAAACCCGACTGCCTCACCCCTTTCTGAAACCCGTTAATATGCTCTTGAATAATGCAGCTCTTCAAATCTTCAAGTTCCACCTCCACACCTTCATATTTTTCCTTCAACTCATCATAGTCCGCCTCAAGGTTCGCTATCCTCCCATTGAGCTTAGTCTCCAAATCCAGACAACGAACCTTCCAGGTCCCCAACCTCTTCTTTTCTTCTTTCCACCCTTCTCTCTCCTTTTTCCACGTAGCTCTTTCCTCTGCAAACTTTTCAACCTTCTCTTGGAGATCTTCCAGCTTTTCCTGGTTCCCTTCCTTCACCTCCCTACGATATAGTGACCCAACCCAGCGACTCAATATCAGCGCCTTACTCCCAAACTACACCATTGTCCTTACCAAGTGGTCCGGCTCCATATTGTCGATGAAGTTAATCAATATCTTCGGCATGTTAATCTCGATATCCTTTCGAATGGACGTCTCTGGCAACTCAATCAGGCCAACCTCCGGCCCCTTAGCACCGCTAGACGACCATTGCCCCCAACAAGGCGGCCCTTACCTTCTTCACATCCTTGCCCTTACCAGGCCTAGTCGGCAACTCGGCTTTCATTTTAGTGCCTCCATGAACATGCACCTCCACCAACGATTCTTGCAAATTTGGGACCTTAGTATTCCCAGTTGCCTTCGCCTTCATTGCCTTCTCTTTCCTCAGTGCTTGAAAAAGGGTCAAATTCTTCTTTCCATCTTGAGCCATATGTCCTGCACGAATGCACCAAAATTGGGTTAGTTTAACTTAGAAACATCGAGACCGTTTAAGTCACAAACAGATACCTTCAATATCAATAATCGGATGAACCAAATAATAAACCCTAACTAAGCCCTTAGTGGGTAGTTTATCAGTAAACTTCATCAGCACCTCCACCACCTCCCTATCCGCCGTCGACAACTCATCGGTACTCATATCCTTATACCGAGAGGGGTTACCCGTCCAACTAAAAGGGAATTTTGTACTCCCATCTACATTAAGGAAATGTGACTTTCCTCCCTCCTTCACCACAACTTTGAAATACCCATCCTTGAAGTGCTTGAACGAATGTGAAAACGCGTCCAATCTGCTAATACTCGGTCTGCTCACCAAGGATAGCCATGTAGTCGGTTGTCGAGGTCTCGTGTCATAGAAGTATAAAAACGCATGAGGAGACGGCCGTAGATACAACGACTGGCACAGAACACGAAAGGCCTGCGGGTACGCCAACTATTCGGATGTAGCTGAGTAGGCACCACGTTTAACTGGCGGAGCACCCCCATGGTGAAATCATCTAGTGGCAACCTAACATGTAATTGAGAAAAGTGACACATATACATGTAAAAATATTTGTCGGCAGCTCCTTCTTGCCCATGGCAGACGCGCTCAATAGCGCTCACCCGTTCCAATGACACGATACCACAATCCACGCCCTTTGTGATAACGGGGGTACAATTCAGCCACGAGTTTAGCAGACGAGACCACTGAAACAATGACGACTGGTTTCGAACATCAGCCGCAGCCCAATCATAACCGGCCTTGGCTGGTCAACTACTTTCTGCTATCTCTTTGGGAGGATCTTCCCTCACATCGGTTACCATCTCCATCGGGATCCTCCCCACCACAGCTATTGGACTGACACTTTCCTCCTCAAGACGCCTATCTACACTCCCCCTAAACTGCATACTCCCACTACTTGACGATGACAATGACACAATATCACTAGTACTAGACATACCTTTTTTGAAAGATGTCGGCAGAAACAAGGAACTAGTCAGATAGTTCTAACGCACGCAAGTCTCTAATTTCGAAATCCTCACAAATGAGCTAACAAAAGCAAACTCTTCGCGACATCCGCATTTATAAGCATGAATTTCAAACGCCACAACTTCTTCCCGCCAAAAGTCACAACCCATACCAATCATCACAAGGCACACCAAAGGTCGTGAGCACCAGAAACGACGACACAAAAACCCTTTTTGATTAGACCTCTGACACCCATTCACCTGCTACAAACCTTTTCACATTTTTAGCCTTAACATTGTTCATCACATTTAAAGGCTGGGGACTGGTGTACCACACCTAGTCGGCCTAGCCAAAAACGACAACACTTGTCATCCTTTACCGTCATAACTATATCGGCAAAGGCTGGGGGACTGGTGTACTACACCTAGCCGGCCTAGCTGAATAATAACCATAAAACCCGTCTGCATAACCACCAAGGATGTAAATAATAACAATCACCATATACATGCTAAGGTGAATCAAGGTATTTGGCCTAAGTCGCTAAGGAACAACATTGATCGAACAAACTAAAGCAACAATAGCGGCCTAAGCCGCTAAAGAGTAATCGGCCTACGCCGTTAACTCTAGGAAACTAAGCAAGGACTTGGCAAAACCAGAACATTCCTGTAAGATTCATCAAGCCCACAATAATCGAACTAAGGGACTTGGGCTAGGGTCCAAGCCCACCTACAGCCCAAACAAGGGCCCAGCCCATGACATGGCAGGACATAATTAATAAACCTATAAATAAGCATGGACCTTAGTAATTAAAGGTAGGAATTCATTACTCTCCTAATCACCAGATTTGACTTTCTAAGAGATTTTGTTGACTTGAGCTTCGGAGTCTCTTCTGCAGGTAACCCCCCTCGAGTCCAAACCGATTACACCGAGATATCCATAGGCGACATGTATCAGCTGGGAAGAAGCCTGCTGAGGAGATGGCGGACCAGAGTAAGGTAATACTTGTGTCTAACATATCTTATTTGTTCTCTGCAGGAACAGTATTCTAATCTAAAATGTAAACAATTATAATTTATTTCAAAGTATTTGATATTGAAGAAACAACAATCCTCCTAAATATTTGATAATATTATGTTTCTTTACCGTAATTATTTATTATTTTATAAAAATTAATTAAAATTAATATTGAAGTAGTAAGAAAATGGGTACGAGTATGTGTACTAAATTATACCAATTACTCGGTGGGGATGAGGATGGTACAAAAATTTGATACCCGTTGAGTTTGGGTATGGGGATGGGGATGGGTATGCGATAGCGAAACCCGTCCTCGCCTCGCTCTATTGCCATCCCTAGTTCCGATAGAGCAGGTAGAAACATGGCTAGGAATATTTGGTGGTGTGGTATCTTATGGGGTTATGAGTTTGTCGTCGATCTTTATCCTTGTGATGCAAGGTCGTTGGTTTTTATTGATATCTTGTGATATTATGATTGTTGACTGAGATGGACTATGTTATATCTATGATGTTTTAGCTTGTGTAAGCTCACCCTTTATGTTTGTGTTTGTGTGTTATACGGGAGCAGATATTGATGCAGATGCATGCTAGTGGAGATGCACACCAATGAGGAGCTTGGGGATTACCTTGGAAGAAGGACTTTTATTTGTAATTTTTTTTTTGTCAATTTTATTTTAAAAAATGTATAAGTTAGATGATTTGGACGTTGGATACTCTTTCAAATTGGAAGGTTTATTTTGATGAATTAAATGATATTTTGTTTTAATTATGAGAAATTTCTATGTATTTTAGTAGCATCCTGACAGGGTGTTACAAGGAACAACATAATCCCCATTGATTTTTCTATCATTGAAGGTGAAACATCATAAGGTTGGTTTTTTTTCCTTAAAAACCTTAAGAGACATGTTACACCTCAAGAAAACTTGTGCTTAATTTTGAATCGGCACAACTCTATCAATGCAACATTCAGTCGATCAGGGAGTGGATGGGCTCAATGAAATTGTATGCATGTGTACTGCATTCAACACATTACCTAAAATTTCACCAGAAGATGTAGAAATACAACTCTGAAAAAGGACCTTGTCAACATAGGTAAGTACTTAATTTTCCAAAATTTTATTCAATTATATGTGATATTTCATTATTCTCCGTCAAATTTAATTAGTATTATTTTGTAACTATATTTGCAGCATACGCAATGACTGAGCCGCGATGTAACTATTGCTACAATATCATAAGGGAAGCCAATCTGGAACCAGCAACTTGGATTGACCAAATTCCAAGACATCAATGGGCACTTGCGTATGATGAAGGCAAAAAATAAGGTCACCTCACAACTAATCTGGTTGAAGCAATCAACTCACTCCTGAAGTAAACAAGAAATTTACCAATCTCCTCCACAGTATTAGTCACACAGATTTGATGTAACACCTTCTTCACAGAAAGAGGGGGGCGCATAAATGTAATAATAAGTGTTGATCATGTCTATTATGAAAATGCAACCAAGGTAGTACAAGATGGTGATTCAAAATCAAACACCCATAGGGTCGTTGAATTTGATAGAAATACGACAAGATTCAGAGTGGAGGAGATGGTAAACCCAAGAGAAATACGTCCTCCGAGTAAATTTGTCATTAGGTTGGAAGAACAGTAGTGTGATTGTGGGAAGTTTCAAAAATTCATCTACCATGTTCACCTGTCTTAGCAACTTTCAAACATGTTCATCACAACTTCAATATGACCATATGTTTGGGGAGCTAAGGCATGAACAATATTGGCCATCATACCAAGGCCCACAACTTTGGCCAAATCCAGCCACAAGAAGGAGTGCAAAGGGTCGACCCAAATCATCTAGAATCAGAATTGAGATGGACATCAAGGAAGGAGGACACCCACAAAAATGCTTATACTATCAGACGCTAGGCCACACAAGAAATTATTATCCTCATAACTAAGGCATTAGAGGGTCCAGATCCCATCATTAATTGTATTGTATTATCTTTCATCCATTTAGTAAAACTTCTATTCAGTTTTACCTTATCAATTTAATTACACTTGTCTAAATAACTTAATAACAAAATTTGATAAAAATACTTTAATATTAAAAATTTAATACCATTCTTTTCTAATAAAAAACAGTAGTTAATTCATAACAATTAGTTTCTATAATAATCTACATCTTTATTTTTTTTTCCTGCACAACTAACAACTATTTTTACTAGCATTCCTTAATTTTTAATTGTTTTAATTTTTTTTTCAAAAATTGAATAATGTATAATTATATGATTAAATAATTCCTATGTTTTAACTTTTTTATTTACTCTCATGTATCCATTTATCCTTTACTTGAGCGTCTTTGCAGTTTCTGTTTTTAGTATTTTCTGTTGGTCTTGTTGTAGTTTGGCACACCTTCTTCTTCCGTTGGTTATCTTCATATGATAAAATTTTTGTCATTTGTTATTACTCTTTTTTCCCTTGTTTAGTGCTGTTGAAAAATGCTTCAATCCTCTCCATTTTATTTTCCTGAAGTTTTTTGTAATGAATATGCACAAATGGATACTTGTATATATTAGCAGTGTGCGTCTCTGTTTGGTGATGTCAATGCATAGAGATAATGGTTGTGAACTATGGAGTGGAGGATGAAAGATGTAGATGATAATTGGAGGAATAGAAAAAAAGGTAAAGTGGATGAGGATGGTAAAAATGAGAGTGAATGTTCTTATGGTAAAATGGTTGAAGAAGAAGGATGATACTCCACCTTTACCAAAACCGCTTTTACAAAATGAGAAAAATGGCGATAGGTGATACATGCCAACACAAAAGTAGAAAGTATTTGTGAGGAAACTATGATAAGTGTTGGCACGAGGAAATGGAAGGGGTGTGAAAAGAAATGTAGGGGAGTATAGAATGCAAAATAAATTGGGCTTCTAGAATAAGCTATAAAAAGAAAAATAAGTGGTGTAAAGTAAAATAACAATGGGCTACTACAAAAATATTGTGTAAAAGGAAAAAAAGAGGTGTAATGATAAAAATGTGGATTGAGTTCTCTTTTTTTCTTCTATGTTTTCTCTTATTTATTATTTACTTTTTCAAATCACTTATTTTTTAAAAGGAAATTTTATTATTATTTTTAATTATATATTAAATTTTTTAATATTAATTAGTTTTTTTTTAAATTATTATACATTTTTTATTTACCATTTTTGTTATTAATTAAACATCTATTTTCTGTGGATTTTTTGAAAACAAAATTTTATTAATTTGGAGGAAATTGGATGTTGACAAGGACCATCAATAACAAAAGTTATTAGAACCGGACGATGCAACACTCAAATAGACGGATAGTCTTATTAAGTTTTGATGATAATAAAAATTATTATGTTGTTATTATATAAATATGTTATTTGTATAACATATTTAATGTTAGCAGATTATATGTATCTTAAGACTATAAGCCTCTATAGTAGACAAATAGTCTTTTATATTAATTAGACGATACAAGTTCAATTAATCAGATGTTAAATGCTTAACTGATTAAATGATACAAATTTGACTACTCAAAAGTTTGTACTCATGCTACAAAGCTAACTTGATTAATTGATTCATTAAATGACTATAACACCTTATCTGACATGTTGATGTCAACATATTAATTATTTTATTATGGCAATTTATTATTATTATCATGGATAATGATATTTTAATCAACTTTTAACTTATCACTCCAATTACTCTTCAACTATTTATTTTGATTTTTTTTAGTGGTGTGATGTGATAATTCAAGGGTGATTAAAGTGATGGGTTAAAAGCGAGTCAAACAAAGTAGGTCAAAGTATTATTATCTATTATCATTTTATGAATTAATTAAATCTCGCAAGCTGCAACAATGAAATAGCTTTTTAACATTTTCTAAATAAAATTTTGATAAGCAAATTATATATCTTAAATTGAAAGTTGATTTAATTGTCAACGATCATTTCATCTCTAAATGTAGAAACATTCAATATGCTCTGATTTATGACTAACATTAGCTAATCATTTATTGATTTTATTACTAATGAAATATATGTTGCAAAGTTTCCTTTAAAAAAAACTTGAACGTTCGAGAAAAATATTTAACCTAACCACATAAGATACTGACACCACTCTCAACCCAAAACCTTAAGGCAATGGGTTTATGGGTCTTTATTCTTATATAGTGCTCCACTTTCTCATTTTTAGCCAATGTGGGACTTAGAATCACAATCTCCCCCTCAAGGGTGAGTCCCTTCAACCACATTGGTACACTCCCCCTCCAGCGGAAGCATTTCCAACCATGAGTACCCCTTCTCGTACCACCATTCATCTTACTGCACTCGTCTGAGTCGGTTTTTTAACCATCGGCTCTGATACCACTTGTCAGGTTTATAAGGAGGGGGTATCACTGGGGAGATACAACACCAATGAGACCTGAGCCAAACCATATAAGGCACTAACACCACTCTCAACCCAAAACCTTAAGGTAGTGAGTTTATGGGTCTTTAGTCTTATATAGTGCTCCACTTTCTCAATTCTAGCCAATATGGGACTTAGACTCACACTTGGATTCCTAACAATCTCCACGCTCACCGCACCACTCTAATGGGGAAAACAACAACAAACAATATACCAGAGAATGCAGCGGATATAATTTCCCCTAACTTGCAAGAATCTATGAGGAGCAATAATCAAAGAGCAGCAATAATAAATCACCAAAAGCACAAATAAAGGCACCAAGATTTTTAATGTGGAAAACCCTCAAATCAAGGGTAAAAACCACGAGTCGTCCAGGCCAAAGAAATAGCTTCACTATGATCAACAAGAGTACAAAAGAGTCTCAATCAATAGCACAAATTAGTGCCAACACCCAACCAAATAACAGAGCAACAAAGCTTTCAAAATAGAGAAGAACAAGAGAGGAAAACCTATAATATCACTGCTGCAGTGCGAAATTAATATCTCCCAACTCAGACCTTGTATCAAAGATCCGACCGGTCAGAATGAAGAGCAATGAGTACCAAACCTGCTGTAAAAATTTCAGCTCGATCCAACGGTGAACGAATCCGCAGCGCCGATTCTACTGTAACAGCTCTGTGAAAAACGTGAACAGAATTTTCACTCTACCTCTCCCTCTATGTGTTAGGGCTTTCAGTGTGTTCTGACTCTATTGTTCTGCCTCTCTCTTTATTTTATAGCCCCCTCTCCACTAGATTAAATGAGACATGGGCTTCTCAAGTTTTGGGCCTTTTCTCCACATAGGAAGGGAGTCCAATATCCAACACTTTGATCATAAGAAGAAAGTTAAATCAAAACATCATGGAAGATATTTCAAAACAAAAGAGCTTAACAAGAAAATCTAAAGAGCATCTTGCAAACTCTATCAAGACCTTCAATATGAAGTTTTAAACAAGAAAGGTGTTCATACAAATCAATGGAGAATCAAATATCAGTGATAATGAAGCACTTAATGGTCATATTCTCAACAATTATACATTGAGACCAATCTAAAAAAGACAAAAACAACAAGAAGAAAGTATACATTTAGAAATATAAAATAGTTTCAATGTGAAGTGATTCAAGACACTGAGTTTATAAAGTTAAAAGTAATAGTCTAGTTTTTGAGAAACAATGGGTGTGTGTTAAACCATTGTAATGTACTTCACATTGTGAAGTTTATCCAAGGAGCTTAAAATGTACTCTTTATGTTTGAGAGTGTGTTCTCGTTATTCTATTGAGAGTTTTCTTTATCTCAAAAGGAGATAAAGAATGATAGCTAGAGAGGTTTATACTTGTTATATCTAAAGAAATTTTATTTATGTTTCATAGAGAAGGTGTACTCGTGTAACTGATGAAGGCATGACCACCTCACCTAGCACCTTGGAAGCCAACCCAAGAAGGATTACAAGAAGCATGTCAAAAGGAGAGGCTTTTCCATCTTCATCCTTATTTAGTATTTCCTTAATTTGAATTACATGAAGTTGGCTTGGTTTATTATTTTAAGTTGACTTGTTGACCTTGACTCTATGTTGACTTTTTAACTTAAAGATTAGCTCAACCTAAAGCCAACATGCTAATCTAATTTCAATTGCCTTGTAGGATGATTAAGGAGGTGGTGCATAAGGAGACAAGTGAAGTAGCAAATGAGGAGAAGCACATGTGGAGGAGAGAGAAGTAGTAAGGCTTTCAAGAATAATCTAGAAAGGATGACCACATGCCTTGACCACCAAGTTGTCTAGAAGCATCTAGAATGCACCTACACTCTTGCCTTGGTCGAGAAGACTCCTAGAGCCTACACATGTGCTCCTTTGTGACCTACCTTTTACAATCTAAGTTTTTGTTTATTGAAATGTAACCCTTGGGAAACTATTTGTTTTGGCTAAGAGGCTCTTAGGAACTTCTATTTAAGGGGACCTCTAACACTTGCACTAATGCAAATTTGACATTTTACTTCGCATTATAGGCCTCGGTTGCAGCTGAACCGAAGCCTATAAGGAGGCGGTGACATTTTTGCAATTTCGTCAGGCTTTTGGCCTCGGGTCTTTAAGGACCGAGGCAATAAAGGGGGCTTTAGGCCTCAATTATTAATTGAACTGAGGCCATAATGTCTGTTAAAATTCCCAATTCGCGAACCCTAACTACTATTCATCATCTCCCCAACTCTCTTCTCTCTGTGCAAATTTCTCCGCTATACCACCACCACCATGCTCTGCCTCCGTCGTCGACCAGCATCCGTCGTCAATAGTCGTGTGTCGTCGCCTCCGTCGCGCTGTCCAGGTTCACCGATTGCAAATCACCTCCCGCTACGGATCAGTTCGAAAACTCTGCGCGAACTTCGCTGCCACCACCACCACGCTCCGCCTCCGTCACCGACCATCATCCGCCATCAACTGTCGTGCGTCGTCAATTAAATCTTTGTGCCTCGCTCTCGGTGAGTTCGAAAAATTGGTTTCCCTACGCGTTTTGTTGTGTTTTTTTTACCGTTTTGGTTCGTTTATGTTGCTTTGATTTTTCTCTATTATGAATTGTAATAGTTTGAGTTTTGTGGTTTCATTTTTCATGATGAGGTACTCTTGCATTGTGGATTTTTGAATTCTCAATTGTGCATCTTCTTTGAATTTATTTTCTTCTCAGATATCATTGGCAATTACTTGTGATTTCTCTAAGGGAGAACCTTGCTGTGTGGTTTTGCTCTTTGCATTGCCCTCCCCCCAACCATCTTAGACAAGTGATATATTGGTAAGAAACCTCAATTTCAATCTTATGAATATGACATGTTATATAAAAGTATCCTAACGTATTCCCTTTATCATAGTTCAATTATTGGACATAACATGTTGTTAGGGAGATCAATGACTAAGGCAAAATGTCTTGCATGGTACTCCCTACATGTTTGATATTTCTATCCATATATTTATAATTTTTTGATTTGATTTTCTACTTTAATTAATTTTAATGTTTTTGATATAATGTAGTGTAATAGACAAATCGGTTCATATGAGTACGGTTACTATATAATGCAATGGATGACAACCATTGTGCGTGCTCGTATTACAACTAATTGGGAAACGGTAATATATATTTGAATTAAAACAATTACTTTGCAATATACTAAAGTTTGGCATACTAAAGTTATTTTTCTATATACTAACTTAAGTTAATGTTAATGTCTTATTTTGCAGACATTCAAGCGTCTTGTGCCAATTCCCACAAAGTCTATAAACTTTGGTAGGATAGCATGTGTAAAGTTCATAATCCAAATGTACAATAGTATTGATTAGGACATATGTATTTGGATTGTGAATATTCCAACTATCTTTTAAATGTTTTTGGATTGTGGATGTTTGAGAAAATATTATGTTCTGGTTTGTGCTGTTCTGTGAAAAATATGCAGGTTTAAATGTGTGAATCATAATAAAACAAAAAATTTATTTAAAAAAAATAGCAGAATAGGCCTCGGTTCTTACCAAAACCGAGGCCAAAAGTAGGTATATGGCCTCAGTTCATACCAGACCCGAGGCAGAAAACAGACTTTATGGCCTCGGGTGATAATCGAGGCCAAAAGGGGGTGCCTTTTGGCCTTGCCCCAATATGCCTCGGTTCTAAAACCGAGGCAGAATCACGAAAGTAACCGGGGCTAAAATCCCTCACTGCACTGGTGTTGTACAAGGGTTGAACATTTTGGATAATTAAAACACCTTTGTGTATTAACCATTTGTGAAAGTTTCCTCCCTAGGAAATAAATACTTTTAAGCCTAGACTCAAGTGGAGGCACCATCACTTATCTTCAAAAGGGTCCATGGATTTTCCTCTTCTTTAAAGTGGTGTGCTTCTCACATTCAACCATTTCCTTCCTTTCCATTTTTTATGCTTTCCTTCCCTTTTGTTTGCTCTCGGGTTTCTTTATTTTACGCACATTCCACTTTGGTTTTCCGTTGAATCAATCCATTCTGTCCTTCTTTTGAGCTTTGTGAAATGAACATTCACATTTAGATAGCATGCTATCTTAATGTCTAGTGGGGATTTTCACTTAGCTTTCTTAAGAAATAATCACCATAGTCATGCATCTTAAAAAGGAACAAGAAAATCCTACATCATTTGGTATCTAGAGCTTTGGTTGGCCTTGAATATGGTGTTTTCTTGTGCTAACCTTTGGTTTCTTTGTCTTGGCTCCTTGGAAGGCTCTTAGATTTGATGGTTCCAACTTGGTGGGCACATTTTATTTCCAATTCATTAGAGGTTCAAGTATCTAAAATTGCCCTCTTTAAATTCTTGTGTTTGATGAAGTGAAAACATACCTTGTTATCCTTAAAAAGTATGTTGGCCGAGAGCTTCTTTTTGCCTTGTTACCATGCCAAAATTTTCTTAACTTGTCTCTCTTTGTCTTAAACTTTGTTTGAGTCATATGTCATATGCTAGTTGAAGTTTTCTTGCCTTTGTGTTCAAGTACTTGAATATTGCATGAATATATGTCTTGTTTGATGGATACTCCTTGAAATTGATTTTGGCCTAAAATAATTTGAGGAACTAAGTGTCCAAGCCACCTAAAACTCTTTCTCACCATTTTATGAAACTAGTTCTGGAAGAAGAAAAAAAAATCACTAATTTTGGCTTAAAAGCTGAGAGCAACCTTGCTCCTTGGTGAACTAAAAGTGTGTTTTTCACTAGGTGTTATGATACAAGTTTTCATACTTAGTGTTGGGTGATATTGGCTAATTAGTTCCACTTTTCTACTTGATTATTATCTTTCTTGGTTTATGCATGAATTATTAATGTATGTTCAAGTGCTTTCTAATAGAGTATTTTTCATGTGATTTTCTCGTGTGTCTTATTAAAGTTTTGTCTCATAAATTCTCTTCTTTAGAGTTTAACTTTCTTGGCTTTGTGCTTTTATTGCTTGTCTTTAAGTACTCTTGGTTTTGTCTTAGTAGTTTTCCTCCTCGTGTTTGAGAAAGGATTCAAATTTTAAAAGTAATTTCACTCTTTTTGGTGGATGCTTGAGTGTGGCCTTGCTTTGTGGGTTTGTGAGAGTGAACCTGAAACACTTAGGTTTTTGCTTAAGACCATTCTCGGCCTTAGGAATTTTTGTTTTTTGGTGCCTTCACTTTTGCTCTCAAGACATATCCATGCACCACTATTTTAAGGTGGGAGCTCTCGGGAATTGTGTCTGCAACACACTAACTTTCTTTCTTGTCTTGACTTTTGCTTTGTTTGTAAGAGAAATATATTTAAGTCCAATCTTTGAGGATGTAAGGGAGGAGGAGGACTCGGCCTCACCCTATTCACCTCTAATTGTGACTCTTGTGGCTACTCAAGGTGCATTAGTAGACCTTGGTAATATATTACAGCAAATAGAGCTTAATAGAAGAGAAGATAAAGCTCATGGTGAAAGACTCCTCCAAGAACACATGCAACAATTGCAACAACAACAAAAAATGCAATTGCAACTATAACAAAGATAAGATGAGAGGAGGAGAAGGAGATCCTCATCTAAGGACTCCTATGGTGGAGAAAGGAGAAGAAGGTTTGACCATGAGGGTGGAAGAAGGCGCAATCAATTGCCAACAAGACAACCACCACCCATCAAGATTCCAAAATTCAAGGGAGAACATTATCCCAATGTCTACCTTAAATGGGAGCAAAATATTGACCAAATCTTCAACATTCGTGACATTAGTGATCAAAAGCAAGTAGACTTAGTTGTTTTAGAATCTGAAGAGTATGCCATGACTTGTATGGCATCAAACCAAGGGCCACCAACGGCCTCTTGGGTGAACATTAAAATTTTAATGTGCGCTCGTTTTGTTCCATCCTATTTTAGGAGATAGACTCTTTTGAAGCTCCAAAGGCTTCAACAACGGTCAATGTGTGTATGAATATTACAAGTTGATAGAGTTCATGCTCTTAAAGGTAGGACTCCAAAATGATCGTGAAGTAGAGAGTGGCTAGGTTTGTGAGTGGTCTTAAGAGAGAAATTTAAGATATAGTAGAATTGTATGAATACCTTACTCTTAGCAAGGTTTTACACTTGACCTTAAAGGTTGAAAGGCAATTAAGAAAAGAAACAAGAGGCAAAGATGATAATTTCTTACAATGACTATTATACTAAGCCTTAGAAGGGTAAAGAAAGAAAAAAAGGAAAGAAACCCTTCCAAAACTCTCCAAGATCACATTTCCAAACCAACTTCGTCTAGAAAAATGCATGATAAAAAAAATTTCTTCTCAAGATACAAAAACAAGCTCCATTAAGTGTTTCAAATGTTTGGGCTTTGGACACATTGTTTCCAATTGCCCCTCTAAAAGGAACATGTTTTTGAATGCTAGAGGAGAATTTGAAAGAGAACATTCTTCCCCTGCCTCTTCCCCAAAGAGTTCTCCCCCACACATTTCTTCTTCTTATTCAAGTGAGGATGAAATCAAACCTCAAGAAGGAGACTTACTAGTTGTTAGGCACATGTTGGGACAAATTCCCAAATGATGAAGCTCATTGTACTAATTTGGAAGGAAGAAGCTGCATGAATGCAGTGAAATATAGCTGGATAAAGGAGAAGAAGACAAGTTTGAAGGCTCTTGTAGTTATGGAGTGGTGTGGTGGAGATGAAGTTCTAAGAAAGAAGATTATCCTAGGGAAGGAGACTAAAAGAGCTAAGGGAGAAAGCTAGTCTAGCATTGACTCTTAAGGCAATAATGTGGAGTGATCTCAACATCATTCTATTACCAAACAAAGAGTAATACAAGTGGTGGGAGGTCCCATTTATAGTAGGATGGCCGACCATAATGAGATACAAATGTAACATCAAATGAAATGTAAATGTGGCTTGGAAAGGAAGCTAGATTCATGGCCGTGTGATGCAATAGAGTGAAGGATCAAGAGCAATGTGGCAAGTCATGTTCTTCATGCTTGCACCATGAGGAAAATGCACTCCAACCTAAGCTCCATCTAAGTCATTCTTGACCAAGATTCCAATTGGGCTTGAAATAGCCCAATTTGAAAGCTAATCAATAAAGTACTTTGACATTTTATTCTATAAAGCATGACCTAACATTTGGCCAAAAAATAAAGTCTACTCTAATGCTCCAACATGCATTCTCTCATATTATGACATCTTCCTTGGCCCATGAGAATAACATTTGAAGCCCATGATGATTTTGGCCATCTTAAGAGAAGCTCATTTGAATCTTTCTAAGCATGTCTCTTGTTATTGGGCCTTTGATTGGACATGGGCCTTAAGGTGCATGTGGGCCTAGAGTTGGGCCTATGATGGACTCATCATCTCCTCCATCTTGGAAAGGATTTGTCCTCAAATCTTGATGTTCATTATCATCCACGTAACCTACAAAAGGAATCAAGTGAAATACATTGAATGTGGAGTGAACACCATAATCAATAGGAAGATCCAATTTATAAGCATTTTCATTGATCTTTTTGATTATTTAGAATGGACCATTACCACGAGGACTAAGTTTGAATTTTCTCAAATGTGGAAACCCTTCCTTTCTTAAATGTAGCCAAACTAAGTCACCCTCATTAAAACTCCCAGCTCTCTTGCCTTTGTTGTGATATTTGGCAACTTTTTCAGTTTGAGCTTGAATTTGGTTTCTTACCTTTTCATGTAAATCCTTTATGAACTTATATTTAGATACCCTTTCTTTATAGATGAAATCAAAAGAAGTAGGAAATGGTATTAAATCTAGAGGTGTGATAGGATTGAAACCATAAACAACCTCAAAAGGAGAGAGCTTGGTGGTGCTATGGACCACACAATTGTATGCAAATTCAATATAAGGAAGATACTCATCCCAAGATTTATGGTTGCCTTTAAGGACAACCCTCAACAAAGTGGATAAAGATCTATTGACTATTTTCGTTTGCCCATCAGTTTGTGGGTGACAAGTAGTAGAAAAAAGATAGTTTGGTTCCTAGCCTTGACCACAAAGTCCTCCAAAAGTGGCTAAGGAACTTAGTATCTCTATCAAACACAATGATTTTGGATAGACCATGAAGACGAACCACTTCTTTGAAAAATAACTTTGCAATATTGCTAGCATCATCTACTTTGTAGCATGATATAAAATATGCCATTTTGAAAAAACAGTCCACCACCACAAAAATAGAATCAACACCCCTATAAGTTCTTCGAAGTCCTAGGACAAAGTACACACTTATGTCCTTTAAGGGGTGAAAGCAATAGGAAATGAGTATAAAGGACAAAAGGCATTATAGTAGATTTGGCATGTAAACATGTGATGCAACTAGAGCAATGTCTTTAGACCTTTTTCCTCATTTGGGGCCAAAAGAATTTCTCTTTAAGCATGACTAAAGTTTTAGCAACCCCAAAGTGTCCCAAAAGTTCTCCTTCATGCATTTCTTCGATACGAAGTTTTCTATGTGAACTATGAGGAATACAAACTCTTACTTCTTTGAACAAATACCCATTGTTCACATAGAAACCATCTTGGGACTTATGCTCACAAAACTTGTAGATAGGAGAAAAATATGGATCTTCAAGATACAATTCACAAACATTTTCAAAGCCAAGAATTTGAGAACCTATGGTGGCTAGAAGATTATATCTTCTTAAAAGTGCATCGGCCACAACATTGGTTTTTCCTTTCTTGTATTTGATAATGTATGGGAATTTTTCTAGGAATTCCATCCATTTGGCATGTCTTTTATTGAGCTTGTGTTGGCTCTTCAAAAACATGAGAGATTCATGATCACTATGAATGATGAACTCTTTTGAAACGAGGTAATGCTCCCAAGCATGAAGTGCTCTCATAAGTGCATAAAACTCTTTATCATAGGTGGAATAATTATGCGAGGGCCCATTCAATTTTTCACTAAAATATGCAATGAGATGACCTTCTTGTAACAAAAATGCACCAATGCCAACACCCAAATCATCACATTCAAGCTCAAAGGTTTTCTCAAAATTTAGAAGAGCAAGAATGAAAGCTTGAGTGAGCTAAGCCTTAATCTCATAAAAAACTTTTTGTTGCCTTTAACCCCTAACAAAAGGAACATCTTTCCTTACAAGCTCATCCAAAGGTGAAGCGACAGTAGAAAAGTTGGGTATGAACCTTCTACAAAAGCTTGCAAGACCATGAAAACTACGGATGTTCCTAATACTTTTAGGAATAGGCCATTCTTAGATGACTTTGATTTTCTCAGGGTCAACATGAACCCCATTTTTGTTGACTACAAAACCTAAAAAGACTACACTATCCACATAAAAATTACATTTATCTATGTTTGCATAAAGTTGATTTACCTTGAGAATTGAAAGAACATCCCTAAGATGACCTACATGACCACTAAGACTCCTACTAAACACTAAGATATCATCAAAATAAACTACAACAAACTTACCTATACAATCCCTCAAGACATGATTCATTAGGCACATGAAAGTACTTAGAGCATTGGTTAGGCCAAAGGGCATGACTAACCATTCATAAATACCAAACTTGGTCTTAAAAGCGGTTTTTCATTCATCACCCTTTCGGATGCAAATTTGACAGTAGCCACTTTTGAGATCAATTTTGGAGAAAATAGTTGCTCCATGTAACTCATCCAACATGTCATCAAGTCTTGGGATGAGATGTTTACACTTGATAGTGATGTTGTTGATAGCCTTACAATTACAACACATGCGTCATTACCATCTTTCACCAACAACACAGGAACAACATAAGGACTTAAACTCTTTTGCACCCAACATTTCTCTAAAAGATCATTCACTTGAGACTCTATCTCCTTTGTTTCAATTGGATTTGTCTTATAGGCAGGTCTATTGAGAAGACTAACCTTAGGCACAAAATCAATTTGGTGCTCAATTCCTCTAATAAGGGGTAATCCATGAGAAATATCCTTAGGAAAAACATCTTGAAAATCTTAAAGAAGAGCAACAATAGAAGGAGGTAGATCCTTAAGTGAAAGACTTGGAAGACAAGTGAGGGAAGAGTCACATAAGAAGAGATAGGAAGGTTGTTCTTCATGAAGCATATTGAGAGACGATTTTTTAGTTAAAAGAATTTCATGAGAAATGACCTTAGGAGTGGAACTTGGAGATTCCCTTACCTCACTCTTGGGACTTAAAGTAGAGTTCTTGGAACTCTCTTCCTCTCTCCTAGCTCTCATTTGAGTTTGATCACTAACAACTTAACTAAGATTGAAAGGGTGAAGCATAAACTTTTTTTCTTTATGAAGGAGGATGATCTCATTGGTATGACCATTATGGGTGGTTTTGCAGTCAAGTTGTCACGACTTTCCCAAGAGAATGTGACAGCTTCCATGGGAATGACATCACATATCACTCTATCTTTGTATTTCCCAATGGAGAACTTGATGTCCACTTGATGCTTAACTTTGATATCCCCATCTTCATTAAGCCAATGAAGTTTATAAGGCTTGGGATGAGGTATCAAGGCTAAGTTCAACTTCTCTACCAACCTTTTGCTACAATAATTGCAACACGATCCACTATCAATGATAGAAAAACATGTGTTTTTCAAAACATCATATCTAGTGTGGAAAATATTTTCCCTTTGATCATTGAGAGGAGTACTTGGTTGATTGCTAAGAAGCCTCCTAATCATCACAAGACGACCTTCATTTGGGTAAGCATCTTCTTTGGAAGATGCTTAAGAGGTAGAACTATCAGAGTCACTTGAAGAAGATGACTCATCTTGACTACTGTAGATGTGTTTGCCCTTTAACACAATGGTGCGGTTTGTAGGACATTGGGCAGCCACATGACCTCTTCCTAAGCACTTAAAGAACTTAATTTCACTGCCTCTCTTGGTAGAAGTTTCACTTTTATCACTTACCTTTGCAAGATTCTTAAGAAGAAACTCTTTTGCTTTAGAAAAATCCCTTTTGAAATCTTTTGGTGGATCATTTTTGGAATAAGAGATAGAAGGATTCTTGCGAGAAGGTCTTCTTAAAAGTTATTGTTCAACCCTAATGCACATTTGCACAAGATCATTCAAATTATTATAGGGGAGCAATTCCACTCTATCTCTTATTGCAAAATTGAGACCACTTAAGAATTTAGCAATGGTAAGATCCTCATTCTCTTCAATTCCCGCTCTCATAATGTATAACTTCATCTTTTGTCTATATTCCTCTATTGTCATATACCTTTGTTGGAGCCTTTGGAGTTCATCCAAGAGCTCTCTTTTGTAATAAGAGGGAACTTGACGGGCATGAAGGGCTTCTTTAAGAGCATTCCAATACTCAATTTCATGAAGCCCTTTTCCCCTTTTTTGGAAGGAAGTCCACCAATTTAGAGCATGCCCTTGAAAGATAAGGGTAGCTAGAGAGACACGCCTCTCTTCCTCCACAACATGGCTTTTAAAGAGTTACTCCACTTTAGAAACCCAATCAAGGAAAGTCTCAACATTATCCCTACCATGTAAATGATGTAAGTCTATCTTGACTTCTTTAGGATGAGGAGCTATACGCCTTTGCCTTCTCACATGAGGCGATTGTCTAATGTTAATTCGTTCATCATCCTCCTCTTCATACTCATACTCATGCCTCAAAGAAGCACAAGAAGGCCTAAGAGAGGCATAGGGATTACGGGTGGAAGGGGTAAGTTGATTGGCAATTAGTTGAAGATTGGCTTGCATGGAAGCCATTTAGCTTTGAGGTCCCTAACCTCTTGAGAGAGGTTATTTAGGACTCTAAGGTCAACCTCAACCTCATCATCATCACTTGTATGGAGGTTGGTTTCATCAACATGTTGTTGATGTTGGATACTTGCACAAGGTGGTGGTGCATAAGGAGACAAGTGAAGTGGCGCATGAGGAGAAGCACATGTGGAGGAGAGAGAGAGAAGTAGCAAGGCTTTCTAGAATCATCTAGAAAAGATGACCACATGCCTTGGCCACCAAGTTGTCTATAAGCATCTAGAATGCGCCTACACTCTTACCTTGGTCGAAAAGACTCCTAGAGCCTACACATGTCCTCCTTTGTGACCTACCTTTTACAATCTAGGTTTTTATTTATTGAAATGTGGCCCTTGGAAGACTATTTGTTTTTGCTAAGAGGCCCTTGGGAACTTCTATTTAAGGGGACCTTTAACACTTGTATAAGGGTTGAACATTTTGGATAATTAAAACACCTTTTTCCGTTGAATCAATCCATTCTGTCCTTCTTTTGAGCTTTGTGAAATGAACATTCACATCTAGATAACATGTTATCTTAATGTCCAGTGGGGATTTTCACTTAGTTTTCTTAAGAAATCATCACCATATTCATGCATCTTAAAAAGGAACAAGATAATCCTACATTAGTAACCAATAGAGGTTCTTATCGTTTTATAATTTATTTTATTTTATTAGTGAAACCTCTTAAGTTTTGTGCTTAAGAGAGAGTTGGACGTAGCTTGAGTTTGGGTGAACTTGTATAAATTTTTGTTTATGCTTAATTTGTCTACTTATAAGTATTTCTACGTATCTTGTGTAAGAAACCTAGACATCTCAAATCTTAATGTCCAAAACAAAAAAGACGAGAAAAGGATAATAAGAACATTGCTAAATGGGAAGATTTGGATTCCTCAAACTCTGAACCTAATCAGGAAAAAGTCTCTCTAGGTCTTATACGAGATACTTCCAACAACACTTCATCAAATGGTTCAAATGAAGAAGAGGTAGACTTCTCTAATTTACATTCTGTTAGATAGATATATTCTGTATCAATATCTAACAATGCATTTCCATATTTTTTAAAATTCCAATTTTATTCCAATATGGATAAAAAAGATAGGGTGGAGAGGGGGTGGAGGTGTAGGAGGAGGTGAATGAAGAAGATGGGAGTGAAGGTAGAAGAAACTATCCAAATGTTGTGGAGGAGGAAGAGAGAAGAAAATAGGACAAATTTGACTTTTTATGGGAGTGCAAGAATAAATTCCCCGGGATGCATGTTATGCAAAACAATAAAAATGAATAATGCATTATGGCATGACATATACTTCAAAACCCCAGTAGCTTCATTAAATAAAAGAAAAAAAAGAAGTTGAATTTTTCTAACTTTGATGATTGATGATGGCTCTATAAATATGATTAAAAGTATAAGCTTAAGTAAAAAAAAATATTGAAGGTTAATTATTTATTACAATAACATGATTTTAAACGGCTAACGAAAACAATTTAAAAAGTAAGCTATACATAATTGTAAGAATCAACAAAACATACTTATCATCCTCGCAAACCCGAAGGGTCAAAAGAGTGAATCAAATTCGAATAGGTTGCGTGATCCAAAAGAAACTTTTGCAATCAACATTGGTTATTAATTGAAGGTCAAATTGTAAAAAAAAAATGAAATAATATTAAATGTAATAAGAAACTAATGATTACATAACTATAATATAAAACAAAACTCGTTAGTAGAACTTGTAAAGTAATGGTTATAAACATTAATTATTTTAAAGTAAAAAGGGATTATTTGACTGTAAAAAGGATTATTTTATAAATACCTATTTTTTTTCTTATTTTAATATTTAAGTGTGGACGTACAAACATTATTTTCTGTATATGACAAATGGATTTGAAAAATGGGTAAGATCTATGTTAGCCTGCAGGCTAATAGTCGAAAAAAGCAGGTGGATTAGTCAATCATTTAGATTTATTTATTTCACATTATAGATGTAAAATAGTAAAATTTAACTATTAGAATTAGAATAAAATGATAATATTAGATTTATCTATTTTACATTATGGATGTAAAATATTAAAATTTAACTTTTTAGAATTAGAATAAAATGATAATATTAAAATTGGATGTGATGGACTAAGGTTTTTAATTCGAACTAATTGTGAGTTATTAACCTAGCATGACTATTTTTGACATACTATAAGCAAATAAAGCTATGATTTCTCCCAGAAGCTCACACTTTTTTCAAGACCTTTAAGATAGGGTAGTTTATTCAGAGAATAACAAGTGTGGATTTGGAAGTAGGGAAGTAGTCGGCATGCCGATATTTCCAAAGTGAAGGCGACTTTGTTTAGAGTTTTGTAGCACCCTATTTGGGGTGTGTGACTTTTTCATTAGTTGGATTATAGGCCTTTTTTTTTTCCTTTCCCGAAAACTTGAGGTTTGAATAGTGGTAGTGACAGAAGTCTACCAAATAGGCATTACACTTTTTTCATGTTCTTTTACATGATAACGAGTTTCTAACATCCTGCTGTTATACACCGTGTTCGAGTAAAAATTTTGTCACGATTTTATTTTTAAAAACATTTTGGAATATAAAAAAAAGAAAGGATAATTAAATTGTGTTAGAGATTCTTAAATAATATAAGATTATTAAGTGTGATAGGAACAATTTTAATTAATAATAAAATAAAATAATTTTTATTTTTAATGTTAAATTACTTGATTACTATAAATAATTGAAATTTAATTTATAAATATTTATAATTTAGAATACACTTTTATTATATATATATATATATATATATATATATATATATATATCTTTTAAATAATTTAATACATGAACGGTAAGATTTTAAATTTTTATTGTTTTATTCTAGTTGTAATAGTTAAATTTTAATATTTTACATCTATGTTGTAAAATATATAAATCTAAATAATTGACTGATTGACGTGTTTTATTAGCATTTAGACTAACAGTAATGTAAAACTTCATTAATAGTTAATGAACTGAATATGCTACCATCTACTTATTAATGATGGACTAACATAGGAATCTTGACTCATTTTTCTCATTTATTTGTCATATATAGTTGAGAAATGGACATGTTTTTGAAGCATTGTCAATGGTAGGTCTCGACATATGATTCAAGGATCGATGTCCAACACTTCGTCGATTGTCCATGTTGATGGGAACCTGGTTAAACTCTCCAGAATTTTCAAGAGAAGTTTGCTCAGTTTCAAGATGATCCAAAATAAGCTAAAAGTCCAAGACTAGGTTTCTTGTTTCCTTTTATGGTCTCAATTGGCTTTTAGGGAGGGAGGGTTAGGAGCAAGGCTAACATAGGTTGTTTCTTGGAGAAATTGGAATGAGTCTAGGAGGATTTCTTAAAGGATATAGTGGTAACAATTGTAGGTTTTTGTGGAAGCTAATGCTATTTCGATTCTTTAACCAAACCATATTTAGGAAAAGTAAAACGGTAGACTTTAGGCTTCAGTTCAGAATTGAGGCATATTCATCACTTTATGCTTTAGTTCTTTTTGAACCGAAATCTATTCCTTTTTTTTAAAAAAAAAAATCTCGTTTCAACATCATCATGCTTCCTAGTACCACCAAAGAACCACCAACAAACAGAGTGATAGAGCTCGTGAGACATGAGATTGATGAAAAGACTCCATGAGCATGCATCGAAATGGAATGGAGACAACATTGAAGGCTCTTGTAGCAATGGTGTGGTTAGGTGAAAGTAGAAGTCTAGAATAGGTTCTATCCTAGAGGAAGGTGGCTAGAGGAAACTAAGGAGGAGAATTTGGCTAGCCATACTAATTAACATGTGCCAAATTCAATTGTAGATCTAGATCTAGATCTCCTTATTTCATGGATCAAATGCCAAGTGGCAAGTCACACTTTTCACATTTGCAACATGTGACAAATGTGGTAAACATGACTTGTTTCCTAGAGCACCTATTCGACCAAGGCTTACTTAATGAGGCCGTGAGCCCAATTAAGCAATGCTTTGGTGAATTTTGATCCATTATTCAATGTGCAACAAACTTACAAAGGTGGCCCAATTACATTGACCGAAATCGACGTGTAAACAAATGTTTATCTAGATTTTAATATCTTCCTTAGCCCATTTGAAAAGTTGCTTGATTCTATTGGGCCTTGAAGGATATTGACCATCACTAGTATTTTGAATCTTCTTATGCATTTCTTTAGTGATTAGGCCTTTATTTGGGCTTGGGCCTTGTTTTGGTATTGGACCTTGAAATGGGCTTGGGTCAAATCTATCATAGAGTCACCACCGCAAAACCACCAACATTGAATAAAAGGAAATAAAAATAATACTTTCATTAAGAAGAAATAATTATGAAATAGAAAAAAACGCAAGAGAAAAGACAAACCTCTCACCGTTTTCGAAATGGGAAGGAAAGGGAAGGGAAAGTTCGCAATGGCGACGTGACTACATAGTTCACGTTGGTGACGATGAAGGGAAAGGAAAGGAGGAGAGTGGAGGAGTGACAAAGAAAGTGGCGACGTGGTTTACATTTGGTGACTAAGAAGCGCGGAAAGTGGAAGAGTGTGGTTGTAGTAGAGAAGTGAAGCGGCATAAATGGAAAAACTTTGGTGGGGATGTAAAATTTTAACCCTAGTAGACGAATAAACCTCAGTTATTTAAAGAATTGAGGCCTATAGTTGTGTAGAAAATTTCAATAATTCCAACGTATTTGAAAAGACTTTAGTTTTCTTGAAACCAAAGCATATGTAGTGATTTCAAAAACTTTTTTTGCACTGGTGCTTAGGTGGTGAAAAATTAAAAGTAGATGAGTTATGATATGGTGGTGGTGGCAAGGTTTGTTGGTAGTTTATTAGATAAACTAGATTTTGCATAAGGATATGAGTATATGGATAAGACTTGCTTTTTGCTTTTTTATTTTATTTATTTTGGAAGTTCTTAACAAGCTTAGGTGATGGAAGAGGTTAATAATGAAAACTTATCAAGAACACAATTATGAGCATCAGACCTTATTATATGTATGTATCATGTTTCGCCTATAGAAACAAGTAATATGATTGAACAAATACAAGTTGCTTGCTATGTTATTTGGCTTATAAGTTTTTTCTTGGACAAATGAAAAATATACTTCGTCTAAAAGACGTAAGCCTTGAGCTTGTCATGATACATGTCAAACTTATTAATACGTGTGCTTGTGGAGAATGTTTACTTCATTCTTTTAAGAAGATTTCACAATATTTTGTCAACATCAAGATCCCTGGAAAAACAAATTGAAAGTCGCTCCATGCAAAAAAGAAGAAATGTTAGTGTTGCAAAGTCAACCAATTGTATTAGGTCCCACACTTTACTCAAAGGTAGAAACAAGGTAACAATCATAGGCTTGATAAGTCATGTCATGTTTCAAGGGAGTTGCACAAAGAAGTCACATACATTTAATGGTAGGTTAAGATAATTTAATGCATCTCCAAGCCCCAACAACTGACAAATGATAGTTGAAGAAGAAGAACTTAAGTTTGCATCACAATGAATACAAAGGATTCCAAAGAATAATCGGTCTTAGCTAAGAGTTATTGTGTTTCAAATTGTACTTTTGTTTAGTCAAGAGTGATCATTAGTGAAGCCTCGCAACCTCTCCACCCCACCGTTATTGTGTTGGTAACACTTAGAAGGGTTGTTCTTGGTTACTATTCTTCTCGTTGATGGTATTTTTATCATTGTCTATATGGGTTATCATTTCAGTTGTGTGTTTTTTCCTTTCTTGGCTAATAATTAGTTTCTCTTTGGTTATGCACCCATTTCACATACTTTTTCGATTGACTTGCTAGCACCAACTCCTTAATCTTGTCTTTTAGAGCCTTGTCTTTTAGAGTCTATTTGTTTCTGTCGACAAAAACTAGGAAGCGAAGATTTCACAAATACAAGACACATAATGAAGGGAAATATGACAAAAAAATTAAGTTTGAAACTTTCTTCATTGAGGTGCGAAAAAAGACAAGGTAAATGTGCTTTAATTAATTTTATATTATATTTTATAAAATAAACTAAAAATTTATTTAAAATTAATTAACTAAAAAGAAATAAAATATAATAATAGATTTATTATTTCATAATAACACATTAAATAATTAAAATATATAAATATTTATTGTTTTATTTGACTTGTAATATATATATATATATATATATATATAATTTTAATTTGTTTTAATATACTTTTATTTTGTGATATAATTTTATATTTTAATTTAAAATTTATTTTAATTTTAGTTTATATTTTTTATCTTATAATTTTATTCATTAAAATATTTTTTAATCCATTAAATAATCACATCACTCACAAATTCTTATAAACTTTCCACTCAAATCATATCATTTTCCTTTCAATCCAAACAACCTCACTTTTTCACCTTCAAACCCACTCATCCAAATCCACTCTCCCATCCAAACAAAGCTTTTAGTGTTATACACGTGGGATGATCACAATTATAATGGTATCAATAATGCTTAATACAGTTGACATTATGAGTTCAATAGTCAAGGCTTCTTCAAGAAGGTATTCCTTGTTGGAATAGTGTGAAATTGGGTCCTCTTGGTTCACAAAATCATATATAGAGTGAGGGTTTCTTGTGATTATTCTCATAATATGTTTTTTGTGTCTTGTTTCAACTTGATTTTTGTTATTCAAATCCCTTAGTTTGTCCAAGTTCAGCATTTGCTTTTTGTACCAGCTATAAAATGGTCTTGACTTCAATGCACTTACCATGTGGTGAAATGACACTTTCAGATTTGGTTTCGAATGTTCAAGGCTACTTTCCCAAACCTCACTATGAATGCTCATAATGACTCTCCATCTCTTATTGTACATTAACTAAGATAATGGAGTCAAGGTGATGTAGTTATGTCATGATGAACTAGGAAACATACTTAGTTACCAGAGTATCAAAATTTTCAATAGAGTACAGTGAAAGCCTTGTGAACCAAGTGAGGGTCACATCCTTGAGTGACATGAGGGACACTTGATAGATGTGCAAACTTACATGGTGAGATATGCATCTATGTGTTCATTCAAATCAGAAGTATCATCTTAGCAATCTAGACTATAGCTCTTCTAACTAGGTGGTAAAGATGCTTCCATTATCCCCTCAATGAAGGAATGTTAGTATGAGCCTCTGTGTCCAAATAAGTGTGGGCTAAGGCATGATACGAGGTTTTTATTTTTTTGGTTATAGTATTTGCTTCTCGCTCTTTAGGAATAAGCATTAGTGATGTTGATTAGGAGCCTCATAAGTTTTTTCATGGTCGTTGATTCATTGGTATGACTCTTCTAATCATTCTTCAAGTTTCTTATAAGTTTTTTCATGGTCGTTGATTCATTGGTATGACTCTTCTAATCATTCTTCAAGTTTCTTATGATATTGGCATTCCCGAGTTTTATGTTGTGTTCGTATCCACGGATTTACTATTGTGAGGGATGAATATGTGAGTGACTAGCATGTTCGAATCCAACGATTTGAGTGGAGAGACGAATACAAATTTATGGGATGAGATGCATATTTCGTCTTCGATTAGGATAAAATAGTAATAATAATAAATAAGATTGATAATAAATAATAATATTAATAGATAATAATTATTATAAATAATTATAATTATAAATAATAATAATATTTTAATTTTAATACATAAGGGTAATATAGTAATTTTACATTTTAATTTGTTAAAAACTTTTTTATCTATTATATCATTCAAATCTTTCACAAACTTTCATAAATTTTACCCATAAATTCACTTCCTTTCAAATCAAAATCTTTTGAAAGAAACAACACAAATTTCACTTTCTAATACTCTAAATTTATCTAATGACTCTTTCCTAAATCCATCTTCTTACAAAAATGCGGTCAATCCCTTTTTTTTTTTCGAATTTTGGATTTTGTTTTCTAAGTGCAAGCAATAGCAACATCTCGCTGACATTATTTTCACTCCTTCCCGTGTTTTTTTTAACATTTATCATCATGTTTTTTTGTTAAAAACACGTGATCTTGGAAAATGTTATTTAAGCCTTTGATAAGCAACAGAATGTTCTTAAAAAATCTGATATAACTTTTACAAGACCAAAATATATCTCTATTCTTGGTATGAGACGTGATCTTCATGCTCTTTTGATGGTCAAATAATAATCTACTTTACATTGTTGAAAAGGATGTGAGCTGTTATTATAAAAACAATTTAACATCCCTAATAATCTACTTCCATTTATTCATAATTTGAATTTGTCACCTATTTAACTTTCGAGATATTATCTAAGGAAACACTACTGATTTTTAATTCATTTTCATGACTCCTTTTGCCCAAAAGGTAATAAGGTTTATGCGAAACATTCATGGTGATTAAAACACAAATAATTTACACTTTTATTATATATATATATATATATATATATATATATATATATATATATTAAACTTGAATTTATTTATGTCTCAAACTTTTATACACTTTAGTTTATAAATTTCAAAAAGAATGTTAGAAGCTAAGATTTGAGTTTTAACGTGTCCGAATAGTGTAAACAATTCAAATATGTCATCTTAAAATGTATTTGACATATAAAAAATCTAATATAATTAGGTTAAAAAAACTATAAATATTTATTTTTAGAGTTTGAGAATAAAAATATACCAAAGTTCAGAACAAGTTTAGATCCAAAACTAAAAATCTTTTGAAAAATAGTACTCCGCTTTTACCCTTCAAGAGTAGGGATGGCAGCGGGGGGTGGGCGGGACGGGGACGAGTTTCGCTATCCCATACTCATCTTGGTAAAAAAAATCCATCCCCATCTTTATTCCCAAACCTAACGGGTATCAAACTTTTGTCTCATCTCCATCCCCACCGGGTAACGGGTATAATCTCTACCCATACCCGTACCCGTTTTCTTATTACTTCAATATTAATTTTAATTAATTTTTATAAAACAATAAAAAATTACGGTAAAGAAAACATAATATTATCAAATATAGGAGAATGGTTGTTTCTTTGATATCAAATACTTTGAAATAAATTATAATTGTTTACATTTTATATTAGAATACCAAATAAAATTTTATCAAAACCAAAACATTTATTAAATTTGCAAACTACAAACATTAATGAAACCTAGTTGATACAATTTAAAAATATTTTTAAGAAAACACAAAAGAAAAAAAAAATTCAAATTAAAATATATTTTAAATGTTTGTTTACTTCAATTTTTAAAATTCTAATGAATCTCCTTTTTATACACTAATAAAAGTTATAATACATCACTTGATCAAAATGACGCAAAGAACAAATAATAAACATAATAATAAAATTTTGACATAGATCTTGTATCTTTTGAACTTCAATGTATGTTGATGGTGATAAAAAAATATTCATGACAATTGCATTAAATTTTATATTATAGTAAATAAAAATTATTTATACAATTATAGTGAAAAATTACAATATGATTGATAATGAGTTAGAAAATAAAAAATAATTAGATATAAATATATCAAAATAATATTGTACATGATGAAAATAAACAACAAATAAAAATATTAAAAAAATCAATAAATGTGTGTCTAAGAAACAATTTGAGAGACTATCGAAAGAAATCGCATAAAGAAAAACAAATGTATAATTAAGGGTATGATAAGATTAAAAATACCTTGGAGATCTAAGAAAAATTTTCAAATATTAACATATATACTCAATGGTTGAGAAATAACGAAAATTGTTTTAGTGAAACAAAAGTTCTTCAAATGAAAGAAAAATTAACAACAATAAGTAAATAATTTTTTTTATATTACCTAGTAAATGAAAGGTTTATGCTATTAAAAACTTAAATTGAGAGTATTAAACATTCTCATGTGAAAGGAAAATATACAATAAATAAAAATATTAGAAAAATACTAAAAATATTCAAATGTGAGACATAATTTTTTTTTAATTCACATACATCATTTTAACATAATTACATAAAGGTTATGATAAGATGACAAATATATTGGAGATGCGAATGAGTTTTATGACAAACAAAATAATTAGAAAAAATAAAAAATAGAATATATATATATATATGGTTACTTAATTAATTATGAATATTTTAATAATTTAAGCAGAGACGAAGATATAGTGGGGACGGATATTATGGTGAGGATATGTACATCCCCATATTCATCCCCATACCCATTTGAAAAAGTCGAGGATTCTCCATACTCATACCCATACCCAGTCAATGCGGGGATTCCCTGTCAAAACGGGGACAAGTTCGGACAATACCCACGAAGACGGGTTTATTTGTCATCTCTATTCAAGAGTCATTACACTATACACTATTGAAAAAGAAAGTCATCAAGTTTGTGTTTATTTCATGGAGTGAACTTGAAGAAGTGGATTTGAGTGAATTTAAGGGGAAAGAGGAATGAAAGTTGAGTTGTTTAAATTGAGAGAAAGATGATAAAATTTTAAAAGGAAACAAGAGGAAGATTTATGAGAATTAGTGAGTGATGTGATTGATGTGATAAATTAAAAACAATAGCTTGATTGATAAAAAAATAAAATTACTAGGTTATCCTTATATATAAAAGAAATTTAAATTAGATTATAAATAATATGTATTATATTAAAATATCAGTTATTATTTAAACTAGAAAAAATATTGATAAAAATATGATTTTTAAAAAGTAAGATGGAATAAGATTTGTAAGATTAATTTAAAAAATCTAAGTAATAATTTGACATTATGAAATTATGTTAGTTTAAAATTAATATAAATTAAATGGAAGAAATTTTGTTAAAAATTTATATATCGATCAAAATAATTTAAATTGAAAATTGTACATCTAAAATAAAATTTAAATAAAGTCAAAAAGTAAAAAAATGTGTAAAAGAAAAATTGAAAAAGTATAAAAATAAAATGGTAAATCTTCTATTTTAAAGAAGATCACTCTTTCTCCACTCCTAATCTATCTTTGCAAATCAATATATACAAACACACTCTTCATCTCCGCTCCCTTTGTCTCCTCTAGGAAATCACCATAATCAAAGGCTAAGTAACCTTTTCTCCTTCAGGAGTAATTTTCCTGAGCTTGAAAACAAGAGTAAAAATTCAAAAACCGCAGTACCCTATCTGAAACCAAAACTCATTTTTCTTTTTTCTTTGCTGAAAATCAGAACATTCTGTAGTACGTTATCCCCGTTTTCCCATCCATTCACAGATTATAAAAATGAGATTTCCGTGTTGAAGGAAAAATGAAAGGTTAGATAAACAAATACAAATATAATGTCCGAAAAGTCCACCCGAAGTGGTTGAGCTAAACCTCCGATTTTCCCTTCTTAAAATCCTTACATCACCTTCCTCTGACTCGATCCATTCCACTCCCAAACTCTTACCAAATCAATCCACATTCATGCCCGGAGAACCACGTCCCTTGGAGATCCACCTCAGGGTCAACTCCAAGAGAAGCAACGCCAACATGGTGCACCCTGTGGCCGTGGAAACTGTGTACCCTGTTCCGCCCCAGAGACAGGAACTCAAACATTACCGCAAGTGGTTCCCTTGGTTGATTCCTCTCTTTGTTGTTGCTAACATAGTTTTGTTTGTGATCACTATGTATGTCAACAACTGCCCCCATAACTCTGTCTCCTGCATTGCCACCTTCTTGGGTCGCTTCTCCTTCCAGCCCTTCAAAGAAAACCCCCTCTTGGGCCCTTCATCCTTGACGTGAGTCACTTTTTGTTTTATTCTTGTCACTCTTTTGATTCATACGAATTGAACACAACTGAATTTTTATACTACAATTAACTCACGCTTAAATCAACTCTGTTGGAAATCCCATATATCCACCAGAAATAAGAAAGATTTTTCTTGAAAAACTCGAATAGGAGGATTGAGTTAGACTTTAATTCACTTCCTAACATGTTATTGTTGTTGCAAGATTGGATTTTTGGTCGTTCTATGAGACTAATTTGCGTTGGGGTTACTCTGGGTTTAACGATTTTTCGTGAGCCTGTTTATGTATATTTTGGGTAAATAATTGTTTTTTTTTTTCTTACTAAAACGGGTTTTAAAAATAAGTAATTGTTTTGAAAGTGTCATTCAGTTATGGATAATTGTACCAATATTTTAAACAGTGATCTTTGAAATATTGCAAAAAGTTATGGATAAAAAGGGACCGGAATCGCTATGATATTGATATTAGGAAAAGTTGTGGACAAATCTGGCTGCAATTTGTGGTTCAATGGAAACCTTGATGTTGTGGTTGTAATTGCGGTTGGGGAAGTGGGGACTTTCCTTTAAGACGTTTAATTGTCCTGTTGGTACTGTTATTATTGTATTTGAATATTTCAGTACTTTCTTTTTTCTTTTAGTTTATTTTGATATTATGTGTTGAATACAGTTATAGTTTTAAAATTTTAATTTTCGGTTATTCTTTGAGTTTCACCGTGATTATTAAGACTGAGAAATGGAGAAATGTTACTCTCTGATACTTTCTTTCGTTTTCAACAAGTGTCATGATAAAATGAATGTTTGAAAGAGAATGTTAGAAAAAAAATGTTCATGAAATTCCTCTTTTTAAAATAAGAAAAACAAAATGAAAGAGGGAGAAAACAAAGGAGAATGAAGGAGAAATAGGAAAAGAGGGTGAGAAGTTATCTCTACATGATAGTGAGGAAGTTAAAAAGAAAATGAAATGGAGATAAACATGGCAGTTACTTAATAAAAATCAAAACTAAAATAGAATATCACATCGTAATTGTTATAGATAATAGATTGTAAATTGTTGATGATGCGTGTTGTTGGCTGACTTAGGTACTTTAAGTAATATATTGAGTTTGAAAAAACGTTTTGAGAAGAGAGATTTTACTGAAGATATCTAATATTAATGTTCTTGTGATCCAAAAATCATACATGGGTAGAATGTTTATTTTGCCAGGGGTAATTGGCTTTATGGATCACATGACACCATTGGACTTGTTAAACACCTGAGTGATCCTTGTTGAGATATCAACAAGTTTTAATTGCTTTGGCCATTAAGTGTTTGTGATTATATTGTATTTAAATTTGTTATCGCGTAATGGTGGTGATGGTGATGATGTTGAAATAGTCCTGAGATTTTTTGTGTGTGGTTTTCATTATCTGATGAGAAATTTGGATTATGGATTTGACTGTTACTGTCATTGAAGATATTGGATTTGATTATTGTTCAGGTTACAGAAGATGGGGGCTCTTGATGTTGGCAGAGTGGTTCATAGACACCAGGGGTGGCGCCTTGTCACTTGCATGTGGCTGCATGCTGGGGTTTTCCATCTGTTGGCAAATATGTTGGGTATTCTAGTAATTGGAATTCGGCTTGAGCAAGAATTTGGGTTCGGTAAGTATGTGTGATGATGTGACATTATTCAAGATTAAGGCTTGTTTCTTTTTTATGTGGCTTGTGATTATCAGCTTTTGTCATAGCAATTTAGATTTGATCTCTCTAAAATTTCCCTTTTAGACTTAAGTTTCACAACTGAGATGTGTGATTTTCTTGTGTCATGTTATTGATTGCTTGGTTTAGCTCTAAATTCTTAACTGATTCTTGCATACTTGTGCAACAGTGCTTATTGGACTGCTATTTGTCATATCTGGATTTGGGGGAAGTTTGCTATCTGCTCTTTTCATCCAGTCAAACATTTCTGTGGGTGCTTCTGGTGCGCTTTTCGGCTTGCTGGGAGGCATGCTTTCAGAACTCATTACTAACTGGACTATATATGAGAACAAGGTGCTTGTTAAATTGCTCATTTGAAACTGTGAGTGTTTCAAAAGGAGAGAACTTCTTAAAAGCAACCTACTGACAATCAAGGTTTTCTTTTCATGTGAAGCTAGCAGCACTCCTCACGCTTGTGATCATCATTGTTATCAATCTAGCAGTGGGAATTCTCCCACATGTCGACAACTTTGCTCATATTGGAGGCTTTCTAACAGGATTTCTTCTCGGATTTGTATTTCTGATACGTCCCCAGTTTGGATGGGTTAACCAACGCTATGCTCCCCTAAATTATTCTCCAGAACGAGCTAAGCCTAAATTCAAAAAGTATCAGTGCATCTTATGGGTCCTCTCTCTCGTCATTCTTATTGTTGGGTAAGCATTCTTTAACGTGTCACTTTTTTCAAGATCAAGTTGTTCTTTGTAATGTATGATGCAAGGTGAGACTTAACATAATTAACCCTGCTGACACATAACATGAAACCTGGACTTTCCTCTAGTTGTTGGGGTAGATGCATTCTTGGTTTACCACAGGTAGTATACTGAAATTAAAATACATGTACCATGAGAAGCCGAGTTGTATGCTTTATGCAGAAGCTAGAAACATTTCAAACCCATCAAACTATGATCTTATATATACTGTATAATTAAAACTCAGTTTCATGATTTTAATTCATTTGACAGTCATTTCTAATGTAATTGTTCTTGATAATATTAATTAGATAAATGTTCATATAGTCATAGTTCATAGTAGATATTAAGTAACAAAAACAAAGAAAAATGGCTAGTTTGAAAAGGAAGATTCTTTTAAACAATTATAGTAGTTATATGCAATTTTAGAAAGCCTACTGCAATTTCTACTTGAATCTCTGAGGACTATATAGAACTGAAAAATGTGATTCCAAGTGGCACTAATGAAATGAATAAGTATAGAAACAGATACTAGATCGTAGGTTTCTGGCAACAAAACTAATATTAAAGTTCTGCAGAAAAGATCCTAACAGGAAACATACACTAATAGATGGTTCTTTTTATATCATGTAAAGCTGGTCTATTTAATACTCACTCTATTGTTGTTGATTGGAGCTATATATTTATATTTTTTTAATAGTGAGCAAATGGTAGATAGCATTAAAATAGCATTAAAATGGTTGATGAATATCATATTCATCTATTGTAATTTCATTTAAAGAGTGGAGTAACCTCTGGCAAATTGTGGTTTAAATGTGTAGTTCAATAGGGAGTATGAGTACAAGAGTGGTTTAAGTAAATCAATGAAAAGTTTTGGTCTTATTGGAAATATGAGTATATATATATATATATATATATATATATATATATATATATATATATATATATATATATATATATATATATATATAGGACCTTAAGGTCAACCCATGAAAGTAATGTTACAAGTTAAGGCTTCTTGAAAAATTTATAATAATATTTTACTGGCTTGAATGGCATTAGAACGACCTTTCAGGATTGTACTAGGTAAGAATCTACTGCTTACAGAAGCAGAGGTGACATAAAAAAAAATGTCACCAAATATATATCTTAAATAATAAAGATTGAAAAGAAGCTTTGCCTTTGCTCTTAAAGCTACAAGCTGATTATACCATGTTCACAGTATGTGTTGTCGGTGAAACTGAGTCTGTATTCTCTTTTGAGTTTTTGGTGCTGTCTCTTTGCTGAGTCTTCAAGAATATCAATTTTAATGTTTTAAAATATAAAATAAACTTTTTAAATATACCAACATTAGTGTATTTTGAAAGCTTGGTAGAGGGGCAACAAAAAAAAACTCTAACAGACTTCAAATTCGTGAAACTCTACACACTAGAGTGAATGCATATGCTTTTTTTAGTTGTTAAATGCTAAAGAAACTTGATTGCTTTGAAACTCAAATAATTTTAAATACGGTAGGAATTCTCTTTTCAGAGCTGATATAGAAATATTCTCAGTTCTGAGTGTAAGTTGACCAGGAAAAAAAAAATGGTCTTATGTTGTAGACATCTCAATATGCATGTTTTTATTTTAGTATCTCTGACAGTCCCGCTGCAGCAAGTCTAGCTACTGCGTGTTTGTCACTATTAACAGGATCTAAAAAGCTAGTTTAAGTTGGATGTAGACCAATAACACCAATAGTTCAAGTTGGATGTTCAAGTCTAGCTACTAGGATTTCTTGAAATATTTAGTGTTAAGGTACAGCTATAGCACATTGTTTAAGTGTTGAGGCCAAAGACTATATAAATACACTTTCCTCCTCCAACCTTCCGAGATGCATTTTAAGAATAAAACCGTGAAGAAAATCCCATGTTCTAAAACAGACAATACCATAAATGTAATAATTGATCCTATCAATGTCAATAGATTTGCGGTAGGAACATTTACTTTTTGTTTCTTCACAAAGCTTAGCAACACAAGATTGATGTAGAAATGGATCTATCCTTCAATATTGTAAAATATGAAATTCACTTTTGTGAGTGATTGCATTGCCAGTTCTGCTTCCTTCCTCATTTTATTTGTATTCTTGTGTTTTTCCGTTTATTCATATCTAATGTTTACCATTTGTTCTGTCCATGTTAACATTCGTATGTAACAGACTTTCTGTTGGGCTTGTCGCACTTCTCCGTGGTGTTGATGCGAATGATCACTGCTCCTGGTGCCATTATCTGTCTTGTGTTCCAACTTCAAAATGGAGCTGCCATACAGAGCCATCATATTGTGTGGTAAGCATTTTACCTGAAAGCTTGTTCTCATGAATAATATCATATCCTTTGAAATTACATATTTTTCACCCACAACTTTATGATTGGGTTATTCATCCCTTACACCTTTTCCATTTATTATTGTACTATTCTTGTACAAAATGTCTCATCTATTTAGCGATCTGCAAAGAAAAAATCATATTGGTATTACCATCAATCGAACACATGTTCCCAGATTAAAAAATGGTTAGTTCTTACAAACAGGGCATATGTTTGTCTTTAGTCATACAAAAGTTGTCTTCCTTTAGTCTCTCATTCATGGAAATGTATTAGATGTAGTCCTTGATCATCAGAGAATATTGTTTCCTTCTGGTCCCTTGTTTGTTCATGGAAATAAAGACCACATTTGAACTTTTCTATAACTAGACAAAATGTAGAAGATTTATTTCTGTAGAAATTAAAAGTGAAAGCACCTACTTGTAGGGATTAAAACATATTTGCTTCAGTGTTTTTATTAATGCAACTTTTTGTTGGAGATCTCACACTGACTAGAGATAAGTCAATTTTACGATATATAACTGAATTCAAATCTTATCTTATAAATCGGTTTTATAAGATTTAGTTAGATTTAATGTTATTTTTTAAGACTTTTTTATTATCAAAGTCCAAACATGCCTTGTACTCAATGTCGTTTTCTGTAATTTTTGGTTCTTAATGTGTGGTATTAATGTTGTTGAAATACCACTAATGCAGTCAAATCAGCTCGGTAACCAGCTGAATGTAACATGCTCAAGCAATGGTAAATCCAGTACATACTTCATGCAAGATCCAACCAGTTCCCAGATCCAGCAACTATGTACTCAACTTTGCAGTTGAGTTTTCACAAAAGTGATGATTATTGGAAGGAGATATACATCTGTCCATAGTAGTGTTTCTGGCTCTTACAAACAAACTTCAGTGCTCTTTCATTTATAGACACGATTAGAAAATATTCATTTTGCTTTTGTAGATTTGTTCATTTTCTAGTGTATATAATATTGATTGATTTTGGATTTCTTTGGTACCTTTGTGTGAGATCAAAGATAGTTATTGATGATTAATGTATCACCCTAACTCGTGTTTGCTAATAGCTTGTGATTGCATTACAAATTCATTAAAATGTTGTTAAAGAAATAGACTGCATTGGTGTTTAATGTAAACTAATTTAATATAGTTAACGCTAACTAATCACATAGAGTTCGTTTAATTTTTTCACAAATACTCTTGGAAGAATAAAATTAGTAGAAAAATGAAATAAATTATTTCATTTACGAAATTAGTTTGTATTCCTTTTTAATGCAGTTTATCCATAAATAAAAGATTTTAGAGAACTTGATATATTAGCTAAAGTTTACTACGTGCTTAATTACTTCTCATAATATTCACTTATTTTCCTTCACATTTTTCTATTTTTGTTTTCCTTTATTCAAATTTAACCATAGAAAAACTTGTAAAATCCGAAATTTCACTTCTCAACAAAACCCTAGTCTATCTTCCTCACATTTTCCTTTTATTGTATCAGACATTTCTTTTCTCCTTTTATTTCTTGCTTAATAGAGAGAAAAGAAAAGAAAGAACTCACTTATCTTCTAACTATTTTATTTCGTAATTTTTTTTGAGGTCCATTTTTCTAAACATTAGTCTAGAAACATCCAGGATAGAAAAGAGAAAGATGCATTTTTTTTCTTATCTCACGTTATGTTATAGTGAAAATATTTACTTAATATATATTTTTTATTTAAATTATAGATTTAATTATATATTTGGTCCCCATTTTTGTTCTAAAATATCAATTTGGTCTCTCTTTTATTATAAGTCTCAATTAAGTCCACATTTTATTTAATAGTATCAAAGATGCTCTTTCTGTTAAGTTGTGGTAAACAACATTAAATGAACAATGAGCTAGCATGGTTATGTGTGCTCAAAAAGTGACAAGAACCATAAACGTCAAAGTACTTAGTGACATGGCAGACAACTAAAAATGTGATTTAATATTTAAAATTAATTTTGAAATTAGGGTTTATATAGATAAAATAGATTGGGGATCGGCTGGTTTCTATTGTTCAAAGTTTTATTAGGATTCCACAGCGGTTTATCGTGATTGGAGGTTTTAAATTTTAATTACTGAAAAATAAGGAGTTGTTATACCAAAATTTGGAGGTATGAGAATTTTTTCTTTCATTGGTGGATTTTGTTTTTTATTTCTTCCATTAATAGTTTTCCTATTTTGTAGGTTATGTTGACTACAAATGTTGATGGATTGAGATTTATGAAATTAAGTGTGAGATTATTCGCATACCATAGATTGGTGACAAATTCAGTAGTAGACATGGTTAGAAGGGGACAATTGGCATGACTTATACACAAGAGGACATGCCTTGGACTGTGGAAGGCATCACCTTTGATATTATTGTCAATCCACATGACAAATCTCAATATCAAAAACGAACTTTGTTCAGGTGAATGATCATTATCTTATCTGCTACTATAGTCAAAGTCCAAGGTTTTCCTTGTGCTGAATTCTTTGCCTTTCTATTGTCCATGCATGTTTACATCCCTTATGCATATAAGTTGCTCTTCCAAGAGTTAATGGCTATGGCCATATCGCTAAGAATGCTTATGAAGGAGATCAAATCTACAAAAGACCAAAAGAAGAAAGGAGCCTGATTATCATGTTTGACATGGGCCACTACTATTATATCCTGACATGAACATCTCTAGAATATGGAACACGCTCATGATTTCTGAATATACCAATTTTATTTTATTCCATTTTCCAAATATGAAATTAGAGAGATCTTTCAATCTTGGTTTCTTCAAATTTCGTTGGAATCCTTGAGAGTTATGTTATATTGTATCTGTAACAACAGATCCTACAACAATAATATTTAAGTTTGATTCTTATACAATTTAATGAAACAAGACAATTTATTGATTAACGTATTTTTTATTTACCATTTCTACTTTATATAAGCTCAATTTTTATACCATTTTGACCGACATCGTTTAGATACATAAGTTACATTTCGTGTCAAATTATTCATTATTTTATTTTTTGTTAAAGGCAAGTATCAGTTGTTGGTGAGCTCACATGAGTTTCCAATGTACTTGGTCCTTTGAGTTATTTTCTCGGGATTGTTATGACAAGACATGCAGGTGGCATGTTCCTCAATTAGAGCATCTATGCTAGTTACATCATTGAATGCGCTGGCATGACCTCTTGCAATCCTCCTGCTACTTTGGTTGATACGAAACAAAAGCTCAGTACATCCTCTAACATACCATATGAGGATCTCACTACGTACTAGAGTCTTACTGGTGCCTTACAATATCTCACATTTACTCGCCCTAACATTTCATATGTTGTTTAGCAGGTGTGTTTTTACATGCATGCCTCTTACATCGAGCACATCCTAGTATTGAAACACATTTTGCGGTATGTTCAGGGTACCTTACAATATGGTTTGCACTTGTATCCGACCTTTGTTGAGAAACTTATTTCTAATAATGATGTTGATTAGGGTGGATGTCCTAATACCAAACTCTCCACATTTAGTTACTGTGTGTTTCTTGGTGACAACCTCATCTCCTAGTCTTCAAAGCGCCAACATACCCTCTCTCTCATTCTAGTGCAAAGGCTGAATACAAAGGTGTTGACAATGTTGTTTCTGAATTTTGTTGGCTATACAATCTTCTCCTCGAACTTCATTTTCCTTTCCCTCAGGTTACTTTGGTGTACAACGATAATGTTAGTGTCATTTATCTATCCGTAATCTTGTGCAAGATCAACTACAAAACATATTGAGATGGGTATTCACTTTGTTCGGGAAAATGTAGCACGCAGTTAGACACAAGTTCTTCATGTACCTTCCTGCCACCAAAGGCCTACCTCATGTTCCTTTTGATGATTTCCGGACCAGTCTAAGTGTCCATGAACCTCCCACTTTGATTAAGAGAGTATGATAGAATGGATATTATTTTCCTCTAATTAAGTCAATTAAAAATTATTCTCATATGGTTAAGCTGATTAATTTCCTGTAATTAGGTTACTAATTTTCTATAATTATATTGTGCATAATTAGATACCTACTTTAGGTCATACAATTTGTGTATTTATACTCATCTCTAATGAATAAGAAAGTATATTTACTTATTATTTAGATTTAGGAAATCAAGATTGATATAAGTGAAATAAAATGATATAAATTTATCTGTATAATATATCTCTTATATTTCTAAAACAAAAAAGTCCCAACATTAATCTCGAAACTTCCAAAATAAAAATGAAAAACATCCAATTTTTTTCATATTTCGTTGTGTTATAAAATCACGTCTTAATTAAATTAAGATACAAATGGTTAGGAATTGAAATGCGAGTAGTAAAAATAAAAAAAAAAGTTGAATAATATATATATATATATATATATATATATATATATATATATAAATTAACAGAAATCATTAATTTTTTATTGAAAGTGATTTTTTATAAATTGATTTATTCGGATATTATGCTATAACTATGCATTTTATTTTAGAATTTGTCCAAATTAAGGTGGTGCCCCTAAAATGGTGATCAAGGTAGCTACAAATGCTAACAAAAGAAAACCTACTGGACTTTGCTCATGGTGCTTGGATTCATTTAAAAGGGTAGGGAATCATATGTAATTATCGTGGCCAAGGTATAAATGCAAAGGTAACAAACATGGTATCAACAACTTTAATAGACACACATCTATAGATGCCAAAAGAACCCAAATAACAAAGTAGACAAGAAACAAAAACATTTGTGATTAGAAATAAAGTGAAGTGGTTTAGAGGACTTCCATAATGGAGAACTTATATATGTGTGTGCTTAGATGAGTCACATTAATAGATATCATTCACTTTTACACTTTCCAATATATGTAATTTTATGAAAAGTGTAAATCTTTACATTTCCAATCAAAAATCTTTCTTCGGATTCTTCAATAATATGGGTTCTATAAAATTTCTTACATCTTTACATTTCATCAATAATTTGTTTTTAAGTTATAAATTTTATTTATAGAACATAAAACTATAAAAATTTAACAAATTTAACAAATTTTTCCATACCATTATTTCGAAAAATATTGGTTTTAAAAAAATATAAAATTTAAAAAATAGTTCAAATGAAAAATTAAAAAAATAAATTAATTGAATTAATAATGGTATTTTTAAAATCGGACCTTTTAATTGATGAATTTACTAATTCAAAGTTCAAATATTTATATATGATAACTAAAACTAAATAATTGATATAACTACCAATCCATAAAATATTCACTTGTTTCCATCAACTTCAAACATACGAAGAGCAATGGGAATAATTAATATGAAAGACATAAGTTTTGTTTAAAACATGATTGATCTTCATTTGTAAGATATTTGTTTAAAACAACCGATTATGTAAAACGTAAGTATTTCATTTGTCAAATGATATGATACTATGATATTTTATTTTACATTGGATATAAGCATTTATATAATTAGATCAACGATATCCTGAAACACGCACTAGTGTAAAATATATATTTTAGATCGGTTCTGGAACGCATATTAAATCGGTTCTGTAACCGATCTAATATACAACGATGTAATATGTATAAAAGATATTAGATTGGTTCTAAAACAACCGATCTAATACTTTACATTGGGAAGAAAAATCAGACGTGTACTCACACTCCTTGTCTCAACTTAAATGAATGCATACACAACAATTAAAGACAGATAATCAATACAAATTACACCAGAACAGAAAACATCTCCATAAAATTTCAGATTTCCATTCCTAAATCAAAATGAACACTAAAAAGTAAATCATTCCAGAAAATTAAACATTCATCTAAGCATCTCTATATGGTTTAAACAGGCCCTTAACCTACCCTCAATCATCCTTGGAATAAACCCAAATCAAGAAAAAACAAAATAGATAAACAGGGCAGAGGCGCGAGTAGCGGCGGACGTGCGAGCAGCGGCGGAGACGCGAGCAGAGACGGAGGCGCGATGCGAAACGCGAGACGCAAGCAACGACGGAGGTGCGAAGCAAGACGCGAGCAGCAATGGAGGCGCGACACGAGACGTGAGCAGCGACGGAGGCGCGACGCGAGCAGCGGAGGTGCGACATGAGACACGAGCAACAGCGGAGGCGAGCGAGCAGCGACGAGACACGAGCAGCGATGAGGTTTGGTGGTTAGCAACGAGGAAGAAGAGAAAGAAGAGAAGTTGTTGTGACAATGAATAAGGTTTTCGCATTTTTGTTAAATCTGCGAAGAGTATTAGATCGGTTATATAGAGAGCCGATTTAAAATTTACATATTAGATCGGTTAAAAATACAACCGATCTTATATGCTTCCTAGTATTTACAAGTTTGCCACCGCGTTTTTTTATATCGGTTTTCGCATAACCGATTTAATATTCTGTTTTAGAATGTCCTTTTTGCACTAGTGATGAGTTAAAGGAGCTTTACTTCGCCAATTCTCTAACACTTACGCTATCAACTTTAGAAAGGACTATCTACTCTAGGGATGGAAAAACGGGTCGGGTTGGACCGGTCTATATAGTAAAACTGAGTTGAAGAATCTAACCCATCTCGCAACTCGGCAAGTTGGCAGACTTGCTTGCCAGTTTTGAAGAAACCCCATACATAGTGTAGAAACCCTAATTTGAGAAAGGCAAAATCAAGGCAAATGAAGGCAAAATCAGAACAACCATTGAATAATGGGAAACAAAATCAAGAAATCAGTACAACCCAAAAAAATCAGGACAACCACAACAAAATCAAGAAAATTAGGGCAAAATCAAAGGAACCAAAAAACAAAATCAAGTAAATCAGGGCAAAATCAAGGGAGTCAGTGCCTCCTTGCTCTATGTGGGAATTGTCATTTTGTGAAGCATTGCTGCTATGGGAATTCCGCTACTACGGGAACCTTCATCGTGTGCCTCCTCTCCTAATCTCACTCTCCCTCGCATCGCGTGGTGCATGGCATCGTGCGCACCTTCTCTCCCTCGCGTCACGTCACATGGTGTGTGGTGATAGTCACTGCTCGTGATGTGTTTCTGCGCGATGCGTTTTGGCTTTGATTTTAGTTACATACCCTACCCAATCCAATAACATACATGATATGTTTGTATGTGAGAGCATTGATGACAAAGCACAACACATGCCTTTTTTTAAACAAGTTGTTGGCTGGCCCGACTATATACTCACGGGTTGGCTCGACAAGTTGGCAGATTGTTTGAGTCGGGTTGTTGCATTCTAGTGGGTTGAAATATCTAACCTAGTCCGCCTTTTTTTGGTTGGGTTGGTAGGTTGGCCCATCTGACCTGACCCACTTTGCCACCCATAGTCTACTTAGTATAAATCTCACCTTACATGATTTCAAGGAAAAGGATACCTAATCAAGACATGATAAGCCCAACAAATTATTGGGATGTTTCTTGAAGAGAAGAAGTGCATTTAAGGCCTCTTCAATGCCAAATCTCCTCAAATGTAAAGAAGGACACTCAAGTGAGTCTGAAGTCGACTCAAGGGCTACAGAAGAATTTTAGACAACTATTTCTCTTCCACGAATATATAAAACCATCTAAGAAGAAGAAGAACACAAAAATAAAATTGTATAAGTGTCAAAATGTTGCAAAAATACTTATGCACCAAATATTTTTGGAAGAACATTGTTCATGTTCATTTTAGCAAACTAGTAGAGTGAGCTTAAGCTTGTATACGTTGAAAGACAATATTCCGAAACTTTGTAGTATGTTGATCACTATTTAAATAATCTATCCATCTTATTTAGAGTAGTTGCTTGATAAAAAATAATTAGTTAGTAGCCAAGAATGGCTATTGTTCAAACTTATTTCAGCTATAAATGACTTGTTTAAAGAATATTTGGTTAAGCTAGGAGTATGTAGTTGAAAGAATATTTTATTAAGTCAAAAAGTAGCTTAATGAAAAAAAAAAATACTCAATTAAACTATAAGTGACTTGTGGAAAGAATACTTAAAATGAGATCAATTAGGAGTGACTATGATTCAAATCAATACTAAGGGGTTAACCAAGAGTGGTTACAAGCTCAAATATTACTAAAGAGGTTAGCTAAGAGTTACTATGAGCCCAAATAATATTGAAGGATTTAGTTAGGAGTGACTATGAGTCCAAAGAATACTTGTTGTATTTTACAATATTAGTCTGCTTAATGCAACTCAATTTATTGATTGAGAACTATATGTTGTATGCATTGTTAGATGAATCAATATAAAAATATCTTGTGCATATATCATTTTCTTTATCTCTTTCTATAGTATATTATAAGAATTTGCACTAACTATGAATTTTCTCCCATAAGAATCAAGTCAAAATCCATTTTATGGATCATAAAATTAACGAATTGAACTTGTTAGTTTAAGGATAATGAATTATATAAAAAGAAATAATGAAATCAATTTCTAATAACGGTTTCTATCTTAATTTTGTTACTTTTAAAAATTTAAGTCATTTAAATACTTTTCGTTTTTATCTCTTATTCTTTTGATATTGTGATAGCGTTTTTATCAATTCATATTTAATTATTTTTATTATTTAACTTGTTTGAGTCCTTTCCATTAATTTTTATTAAAAATTTAAAATCTCTTTTTACTCTTTATTTATTAAAAGGTGATGATAGACAAACACTCAACTTTCATTAAATCCCTATCCCACGCCTATTAAATAATTTTTTTTTATTTTAAAATGTAAATTAATTTAAAATAAATCACCTAGAAAAATAAAAAATAATATTCTTCAGTATATGTGAAATAGAAGTAAAAAACTCAAAATAGGTGTTCATCAAACTTTTTCCTCCTTTAAATTATATAAAATGTAGTTGATAACTTTGTTCTCTTAATTGACAACAAATAAATTATATTCATCAAAATCGATTAAAAAAATTATTAATGTTGATATTTTTAAACTATTAATAATTATTTAATGCTTAATTTTCTTTCATAGTACATAGTAATTAAAATACCTTATACAAATAAAAAAAGTTAAAAGTTACTAAATTTAAATTATTTTATCTTAATCTAACATTTTAAAAAGATTAAAATAATATCAATTTAAATTTAATATATTTAAGTATCTTAAAAATAATGAAATTCTTCATTCAAATGGAAAGTAAAATCTCTTGTAATGATGTGAACCAGAGCATAAAAAAGAATGAGAACAACAACATATATACCAGAAAGGAAACAAGAAAGCGTCTTTTTTAGGTTTTCTTAGGTTTTTTCTTTCCTCTTTTTTTTTTTATGTTTCCGCATTTGATTTTCAAATTTGTAATCTCATCACCAGCAGATGAGATAACAATTATAGAAAAGTGAGGTTACTAACATCAGAATGATATATAATGAAAGCGTGTTGTTCGTGTATTAGAGATCAACATCAATAGTACTCCATTTATAAGCACACAGTGATTGATGATTCAAATTACATATTTATATAAGCCAGAACAAACACAAAGTGACCATAGCTTATAACACCCACAACAAATCCCAGAGCATTTGAACTTGCAATAAGGCTAGCCATGCCCACTTTATTATGAAACTTCAAATCGAGTTGATTGAACACAACACAAACTTATTATCATTACTAAGTGTGTACTTTTGATACATATATATTAATTGCAGCTATATCTGCTTCAGGCTTTATATATCTTCACCTCATTTGCAGTTGCATGGGTCGCAAGTGCAGTTTGATCCACACTTGCAGCCATTGTCCTCAGCTGCAACTTCAGCACCTTCCAATTGGGGCTTCACAGGTCCAACGCCCAAAACTAGAGTCTCTGTGCTTGTCTTCTCAGCATAGCTCATGTCAAACGAGTACTTGCTGCAACTGTGCCGAAAAAGAAAAAAAAAACAAATTAGGTTCAGAAAACATGTCTGAAAAATGAAAGGGAAAGTGTGTTTTTCTGGTGAAATCATGTAAGAAAATCCTTGCAGAAAAAATAGAAAACGGAAAGGTAACAATAATATTCAGATATTTTTTTTTAAGAAACTTGAAAGGTAACTCTATCTTATAAAACTCACTGTATAAATTTATATTACTTATAGCTTCTAAAGAGAGATTTAGACTTATTGTATAACATAAACTTTATTTTTAATTAATACGAGATCTTTAACAAAATGGTCAAAGATGAAACGATTCTGAAAGAAAGCAAAGCTTAAAAGAGGAGAAAATTATTGGATGCTTCAGACACTTATCAACCACAAGGTGACCTCAGCTATATCTCTGTGATACACAATTTTTCTATAAATTAAAAAATATGATATTATATACTAATAAAAATTGCCTAACTCTGCATCTTGTAACAATTTTTAAGCAGAACTTTGTCTTTATATTTTAAAAAAAAGTTTCAACAAAAAAATTGAGATCAAAGAAACAGAGCTAAACTAATCTCAGAATTCAGCAGAAATTCCAATCGCTTAGAAAACTGAGCACAAAAAGTAATCAGTAACAATATTCACACAACTCAATAAAACGAGTATCCAGAAACCAATCAACACATTCCGTAAAGAAGAAAAACAAAAAGCCGGATTAAGGAAAAACACAAACAGATTAGAATTCACGTATTGCAGAACAACTTTAAACTAAAACGCGGTTTAAAAATTAATTTTAAGAGATAATCAAACATATTAGAAAAAAAAAGTGTTTGATTATATACCTGCAGTTGCTGCCACAGCTGCAGCTGCTTCCGCACCCACACTTGCTGCCACAGCTAGACATTCTCAAAATGGAGGAATTGAAAGGCACAAACTGATGAAGAACAAAGAAAAGATTATTGGTTGTTTGCTAAACTCACTCGAATGGGTTTAAACGAAGCGTGATCCCAATTTATAAGCAGTCGCTGAGAGTATGTGAAATCTTGAACGTCCACGTGTCTCAATCTGTTCCATTGGGGGCACAACTATGCTACGACTTTTCCCATGTCGACGTCGTTTTCTCACTATTCTTTTTCAATTTCTGTGGTGTACGATAACGATAATTACATTTCGTGCTCTTGGGAGTATACGTAACACCATAAATGAGGTTGGTTTTATAAAAAGTTTGTTATTTTAATTTCAAGCACTTTTGTCCCGAATTTTTTTTTACAATTTCAGTTTTCTAATTTTTGATTATGTATACAAAGACTTTATCTAACTTTTAATTTTAAAAATATTCTGAGTTATTATGAAAAGAAACCCCTCTCTTTCGATGATTTGTATCATATTTAAGTTTATAAAAATAAATAATTATATTTTAACTTCAACTATCACAATATGTTAACCTATCGGGTGTATCAGAATATATTCTCCAGTCAAGAATGAAAGAAGTTTTTATTTCAATGAATGGTCCCAATATTTTAACTTTAATTTCTTTAAATAATATCATTAGAAATAATCATTGTATTAGAAATATTATCTGAAATCTGAAATTCCTATTATAATTTTATATATTTGAAAGGAGATTCCATCTTGACTCTAAACAATTGGAATAAATTAAATTGAAACTTGAATAAAGTTACATATAATTAAAATTCAAAGATCAAATTTAAAAAAAAATGTTAAGATAAAAATTACAGGTAAACTAAAAATTAAGAATCTAAAATTAAAAAGTAATAAAATAATTGGGTGGAGTATAGGATCAGAATTATAAGTAAATCGTAACTTTATATAATAATACCGGAACTCGTAACTGCCTCGTTTACTCTTCAATAATAATAATAATAATAATAATAATAATAATAATAATAATAATAATAATAATAATAATAATAATAATAATAATAATAATAATAATAATAATATTTTGATAATTAAATTTCTTTTACGAATAATACTGTGGACATCAAAGTGTGAAAGAAAGAGCAGAATAAATGGCTACGAGACAAAGTACGTAATTAATATGACACTGAGAGGATTTCTAGATTCTTCTGAGATATTAATAATATCGAAAATTTCAATTGTTATTTTTCTTCCTTCTCTAACCTCCCATTCGTATCTTCAGCATAATACAAAAAAGCGAATTGAACCGATACATATTCGTCTCGTCTTCCACATTTTTCATAAGGTAATACATAATTGGCTTAATTACTTCAATTTTTAATGTATTTTTATTTTATTCGTAATATTAATCTAAGATTCAATTTGATGCCTTATCTTTAAAATTGATTCGATTTATTTCCTTGAATCTAAAGTGACAAAATGTGACGTTAATTAGTGGTGACAATTGTAAATTCTCATTAGAAACTGTTGTTAATTAATAGAGATCAATCATGTTGAGTCAATTTAAATAAAAGTTACAAAAACTACATTATTTTTATAAGGACGTGATGAAATTAGTTTTGTGACAAACCCGAGAATGTAGAAAAGATTCATCATCGAGTGAATTTAGTGTCATTGAGCGAGTATTTCTTAGTGTTTGAGGTTGGAAAAGTTACATTCTCACTCAACCAAATTAGTTTTTATAAAATCATCCAATGGTCATTCATTAAGTGAATTGAATTGTCCTTCACGAGTCAAAATTTACTTATTGTGTTGATATTTTGAATGAGAAGAATCCTAATCAAAGAAATTTCAATATTCCTTAATTTATTAAATGAGATAAATGTTAGCTGAGTAAATGAGTGTTTTGTAAATTTTAAAAGGGATAAGTTTTCAAATATTTTTGAATGTTAATCGACTTTTCATTGTGATTAATATATTACATTTGGATATCATATTGATGCAATGAAGAATTAATTATGATTTATTATTAACATGTAAATTTATACAAAAAGTATATACGCTTGATGATATGTGATGAATTTTAATTAAGATGAGATGTATATGCAGAATGTGTGATCAACTCAAGTATATATGCTTGTATCAACTCAAGTAACCTCATGCCCAACAACAGGGCAACCAATGACTTGCAGTGTCTCTTAGTTTAAAGAAATTGTATTGTTTGGTTGTGGTCCTATTTTACCACAACCAAACAATACAATTTGTTAATCGATTTTTCATTGTTTTGTTATATATGTGATTAATATATTACATTTGGATATCATATTGATGCAATGAAGAATTAATTATGATTTATTATTAACATGTAAATTTATACAAAAAGTATATACACTTGATGATATGTGATGAATTTTAATTAAGATGAGATGTATATGCAGAATGTGTGATCAACTCAAGTATATATGCTTGTATCAACTCAAGTAACCTCATGCCCAACAACAGGGCAACCAATGACTTGCAGTGTCTCTTAGTTTAAAGAAATTGTATTGTTTGGTTGTGGTCCTATTTTACCACTACATTGTTTTCAGACAATAAATCTAATCCTGGTGGTGATATACCAATTTGAATCCCGTTTCTTCCCAAATAGGTTTTCTTGAACATTTCTTAGAAGTACGAGTACTTAGGGCTGGGCAAAAATAACTATATTGTACTGAACTACCAAAAACTGCACTGAACTAAAAACAGTTCGTATGAACTGCACTGAACTAAAAACAGTTCGTATGAACTGCACTGAACTGAAAAACAATTTAGACGAACTGAACTGAACTATTTTTCTGAAAAATAAACTGGACTGAACTGCACTGCACTATAATATGAATTGTACTGAACTGTTATGAACTGAACTGTTTTATGAACTGCACTATATCAGAACTGAACTGCACTATTTTTTAACTGAACTGCACGATTTTTTACTGAACTGCACTATTCTTGAATTGAACTACATTAATTTTTAACTTAACTACACTATTTTTGAACCGTTTTTGAATCGAATTGCACTGATTTTGAACAAACTTCACTATTTTTGAACCGAATTGTACTATTTTTGAACTGAATTGCACTATTTTTGAACTGAATTGCACTATTTTTGAACTGAATTACATTATTTTGAACCGAATTGTACTAATTACATATGATTGTAATACACAATAATAATATAAATTTTATAATTTGGAAGTGCTTAGGAAATAATACTTGAAATAAGCCTCATACTTCAATACACCAAAATCAAATATTTATACATCTTAATACATAGGTTATCTAGTAGGTTCTCCCATAAACAATATCAAAATGTTAATACGTCTTAATACATCTTCAATCATCTAAATTAATTGCACTTGAAGGTCCCAATTCGTCTTGAGAAGTTATATCTACACAAAAAAAATATTTGATTATGAAAATGTATGCAATCGTATGATAAAAATGTTTTTCCTACTCTAGCTTACCCTTTCTGCTTGTTGTATATTCTATGTGTGATTTTCTCCTTTTGCGATGATCAATTTATTGATGTGAGCAGATGCGAGAACTCCTCGTGGTCAATAGGATAATGGAGATTCTGCTGCATAGCTCACCTTGAGTCGGACCCCACTTTTCTGAATTTATCTTAGGGTTGTAGCCCATGTATTTCTTTTCCCTTGGGCACTTGTTTTGCCACTGTCAAACTTCTTACTTTGTTTTGTATTGGCATCGTGGTGTGCCTCAATACTGAACTGAAAAACAGTTCAAACAAACTGAACTGAACTATTTTTTTTTTCTGACAAACTGAACTGAACTGCACTGAACTACAATGCATTATAATATGAACTGAAGTGTTTTACGAACTGCATTATTCTTGAATTGAACTGCACTATTTTTGAACTTAACTACAATATTTTTAAATCATTTTTGAACCGAATTGCTTTGATTTTGAACTAAAATATATTATTTTTGAATCAAATTGCACTAATTTTGAACCAAACGCACTATTTTTGGGTCGAATTGTAATATTTTTGAACCAAATTGTACTAATTTGCTTAAATTGCACTGAATTGAAAAACAATTCAAATCAAATGAACTGAATTGTTTTTTTTTTCTAACAAACTAAATTGCACTGAACTACACTACATTATAATATGAACTGTATTACACTATAATATGAACTGAACTAAACCGTTATAAACTTAACTGTTTTATGAATTCTATTATTAATTTTACATTCATTTATAAAAGTGAAATTGATATATATATTTTGAAATAAGAACGAAACATAATTTTAATTAATAGTTTAGTACTAAAAATATATTTATCAAAAAAAACATTCTTATTTATTATCTTCTTTTTTCTTAAATAAAAATGTTTTTGAATGTGAAGAAAAGAAGTCGTTTGAGAAATAAGAGAAAACGTTAAACTAAATATTGTCTTAAAATTAATCAAACACCTTGATTCAAATAAAAGAATTGCTAGATATAAGAGGTCTGTACTTTTATGGATTATTTTAGGACATTCATTTCAATTAGTTTTTCACTATTTTGTTAAATTTTTGAAATAATATTTGTTTTTTTTTTGCATAATTAAACAAATTTTATCTTGTGGTTTATTCCAGCTAAAAATTATTCATTTTAATCCTTACAAATATTACTTTAACAAATTAATTTAAAATAATATTTTTTATGTTAAGTATAAAATTTTCAACATCCAATTAAATAAGTAAAATTATTTAGTTTGTCTCCTAGAACAAATATAATTAAATAAGTAATTTTCAACATCCAATTTAGTGAATAAATATTTATCTTAAGGCGTAAAAAAGATAAATTATAGTAGAATGGAACTACTATAGTACACATATTACAGAACCACACAATAGATAACTTGTCAAAGTTCATTTGTTTAGTCATCATTCACATCGATGGAAGATAAATGTGTTTTGTGACAATAGCGCAAGTTGGACTGTTTCTATTTTAATAAAAGAGCAGTTTCAGTTATCCACAGTTAACTGAACTTAATCTCTAGAGGTTCAATTTTTTTAAGCTGAACTGTATAATAATTCAGTTCAGATTTTGTTATAGTTGGTTCAATTATTATAATTTAATTTGGTACAATTAATCCATAGTTTAGTACAATGCAATTAACTTTGCCCAGCCCTACGAGTACTTATGAAATATATAGGCCATGTATGAAGGTATCCTATATTTTTTTAAAAGGGTTTGAGCATTTCAAGTGCTCTCTTTTTCTTTAATTGATTTATTTATTTTTCTCATAAAAACACACACCGGTCTTCCAAAAGTTATATATATATATATATATATATATATATATATATATATATATATATATATATATATATATATATATACACTAGTGCAAAATAAGTAACTAACGACTCTTAACCACAACAACTATAGTAGTGACGTAGCAGAAAGAAGCATGGTGGCTTTGTGGTAAATATAAACTCAAAATTAACGTCGGTTTTATAAAGATTCGTCGTTAATTTGGGAAAAATGCGAAATGACGACTAATTTGTGACCGTTGTCATAATTTGTGGAATAACGACAGTTAAAAATACAACCGTTGTTGATGGTCTTGTTGATGTTAAAAAAGTTAACTTTTCACTTTCCTTCTCGTGCCCACCCACCTAGATTTTCGTTTCTTCCTCCGCCACTCTCGTCCACCTCACGCGCCTGAATGATTCTACCCAGCCACCTGAACGTTGCTTATCGCTCATCCTCCCAAGGTTGTCGCTCTTCCCTACCTTTGTAGCGCACAATCACCATTGCCTGACTCCACCCTACCACTACGCCCACAACGTTGTCGCTCGACGTTGCCACCACGTCATTTGTGGTTTGTCATTGGCATTGCCCCTGCCACCACGTTGCTGTTGTTCCTGCTCTTCATTGCCTCCGTAGCATCCAATTATTGTTGTCGCTGCCACTACGTCTTGCTCGTCATTGCCACCACACCATTGTTGGTGCGTGGTTGCCCCTGCCACCTCATCTTTCTTCTCCTACGAAGTCTTTACTACCTTAGTATTGAACTGCCACCATTGTCGTTGCCCACTGCGCAAGAGGTTCTGCCATCGTCTCGCCCAAAGCAGTGCTTCATCGTCTTCTCCATCAAAGAAGTAGTTTGTTTCTAGTCTGAGGTTAGCTAATTGTTTTTTAATTAGTTATTTTTATTTATAATTAGTTTTATAAATTTGATGGTTTTTTTTTTGTGTAATTATTTGTTGACATTTTAAAAAATTATATTCTTTAGAAAATATTTGTTGTTATTCATGCAAAAATAAGAACAAGAATGTGTCTTATATGTGATTTATTTTATAAATTTGAGTATTTGTTGATATATTTTTGGTATGGTACATGTTGTCAAACAAGTTGGGATTGAGTCCAAGGGTGTCCGATCCCCAATAATGTGTTGGATTGAGTCTAGAGGTGTTTGACCCCAAACACTTATTATTTGTATGAACTATACAATATTTTCACGTTATAGAATAATGATGGACCGAAGATGGATTAATTTACTACGAATAAGTGCTGATTATGAGAGAGGGGTCAAGGAGTTTATGCTTTTCGCTCAACGACATGTTGGTAGTGCAGAAATCAAAGGAAAGATGAGGTGTCCCCATGTGAATTGTTTGAATGGGAGAATATTGGATGTGGTAGAGATTAAAGAACATCTTTTATGTGATGAATTTTTGAAGAATTATACAACATAGATGTGGCATGGTGAATTGGTAGACACTCCAACTATGGTTGAAGCACATGAATTTGTTGACAAGACAATGGAAGATAGATTAGAGGATATGATTTGTGATGTTGGATTACAAACATTTGCTAAAGCTGTTTACGAAAATATGACTATAGATGCAAAGACCCCGTTATATACTGGTTCAACTGACTTCACACGATTATCAACAATATTAAGGTGTATAAATCTAAAGGCATTCTGATAAAAGCTTTACAAAATTGCTTCAATTGTTGAAGGAAATTCTTCCTAAAAGTAATACACTACCTGATAGAATGTTTGAGGAAAAAAAGATATTTTGTCCGATGGGTATGGAATATGAAAAGATTCATGCATGTCCTAATGATTGTATTTTATATAGAAAAGAGTTTGCAGAGTTAAGAAGTTGCCTCAAGTGTGGGTTGTCATTGTACATATATAAAAGTGATTTGATGGAGATCATATCAGGCACAAAGGTATTAAATATGTCTCTTATGCAATTATGGATGATGTAAGTGAATTAGTTTTAAATCATTTTTTAATCGTTTCCTTCTTAGATATTAAATGTGTGCTTTCATTGTCAAATTAGGTACTTGCATGGTCTAAGTGGTAGCGGGAAAGGATGACATATGTGAGTTTATAGACCCTCATTCATTACTCCAATGGGTAGGAGGAACCCATGAACAAAAAAGTACATCAAGAATTCCATAAAGCAATGAACTAAAATGATTTCGTTGCTACATATATAGATAACTATATCCTTAGTTTTCATTTCATAAGGTCTAAATTTTGTAATATTAAATTTTGAGGTATTTAAACTAGTTTTCCATTGCAGTTGTCATTGGCAACTGCTTGTTGTATCAGTACCAAGAGCATACCGCTTTATGGTTTTGCTCTTGTCGTAAACCTCCTCCCCTCTATTTGAAGAGCATAATTGATACGTAAGTCTTTTTCAATAAATGCCTTCATTTACACATTGATTATTTTAATTTTAGTGTTTTTAATGGACAAAGTATATTGAGTGGTAGATCGACTACCAATACTAAAAGGGCCACTTGGATTTCCGTCCAGGTACTTATATGC
>Ga0214544_1000779_pt1 | contig 61565 bp, 25 predicted proteins | sample CNSS3metaG_FD_160074 | JGI IMG/M metagenome (GOLD analysis project Ga0214544, IMG submission 160074) | Root nodule microbial communities from cowpea collected in UCLA plant growth center, Los Angeles, California, USA - CNSS3 | ecosystem: Host-associated > Plants > Roots > Nodule | place: USA... | reverse complement strand
TAATTTCGCATTTATTGCAACAGACATTTTGATACACCGATCGGTCCTTTCTAACTTAAGCATCGGAGTACTTTAGACAGGTACCCCGATCGTCATTTCAGCCGATCGAGCTTAGGAGTGGATTTCGTTGAAGTTACAGGAGTGGAAGAAGGCAGCGCAGGTCGAAGAGGTTCTTAGCAGGCACTCGGTCCCTACCCCGAAACATTTTGGCGCCCACCGTGGGGCCGAGCAGTCTTCTTGGAGAATATACCCATATGGTGACCACGAGGAACCGAAACAGCAACATGGACGGAGGAAGAGTGGCTGATGATCAAGCGGACACCAGAGAAATGATAAGGATGATGCAGCAGAGGATGGAGGAGATGCAGAGGAATTATGAAGCGCAGATGCAGATTTTACGGGAGGAGAATGCCATCCTTAGGCAGAAGGAAGAAGGAATCCCGTCGACGCCTACCGTACCCGACCCAAACAGGTTAAGTCGGGTACAACAGCACAGGGACGCCGAACGGGTAGAGAGCCGCCTCCCCCCTACAGGACACGAGCAATCACAGCTAGCTCGGATTGAGAAGACACAGGCCTCAAGGGGAAATCCGTCACGCACGGTGGCGGAGAGCTCAGGGGCAAACGACGGGGGCAGCCCATCGCGCCAACCGATCCCCGCGTCGGGATCCTCCCCCTTTACTTCCTATATTTTGGAGACGCTGCTACCGGAGAAGTGGAAAATGCCGACATTTGACAAGTACGACGGTACGACCGACCCAGACAATCACATGCGAGTCTTCATGCACCAGATGATGTTTCACGCCGTCAGCGACCCCATCTGGTGCCGAGTCTTCTCAACTTCGTTGACTGGGGAGGCGTTGGAGTGGTTCTCCGAGCTACCGGCCGGTAGTATTGACTCGTTCACCACTTTGAAGGCAAGGTTCAGCACACAGTTCGCGCCCCTGAAACCGGCCATTCTGACGGTCGATAATCTGGTGAACATCCGACAGGAGGATGGGGAATCGCTGAGGAGTTACCTAGATCGGTATAATTGGATGTCGGTCAAGATAAAAGGTCTCAGCAACGAGATCGCGCGACATCACTTCTCTTATGGACTCCAGCCGGGAGTTTTTTCGGACAAGATAAGCCGTAAGAAACCGACGACGATGGAGGAGATGAGGGAACGCGCGGCCAAATTCATACAGATGGAAGATATGCAGGAGTTTAGGGTGAAGAAGAGGGAGAAGGAGGATGCTGCACTCCCAAAACCGATCGCGCCCAGACCGAGTAAACTCGTAGCCCGACCCACCGAAAGGAAGCCACCCAAGTTTACCACTTACACTCCTCTGGCTGTTCCCTGGGCCAGGATCCTGCAAGAGGCCTTCAGCGCCGATTCGCTCCCCGCGGTTAGGAAGAAGCCTCCGCCACCCGAGGCCGACGGCAGTAAGCATTGCCAGTACCATCGGACAATCGGGCATACCACCGAAGAGTGCCACACGCTCCGCGACAAGATAGAAGAGCTCATCCGGCAAGGACACTTGAAGAAATACATTCGACAAGATCGTCCCCCGCGGAGTCCAGTGAGGAACCGAAGCCCGATGAGAAGGGTGCCCCCATCTCGATCGGAGAAGAAAAGGGAGCCCGAGCGCGAGAAACGAAGGAGAGGACCATCCCGATCACATCGGAGTCCAAGAAGGAGCCGCAGTCGTAGCCATGATAGACCCCTGAGGGGCTACATCAATACCATCTCCGGAGGGTTCGCCGGAGGAGGGTCGAGCTCCGCAGCTCGCAAAAGGCACGTTCGGGCGTTGAAGTCGGTTCATCTGGTCGAGAGGAAGATCCGCTCGATGTCTCCCATCACATTCACGGACGACGACTTCAAGGCGCCCGATCCCGATCATGATGACCGGATGGTTATCTCGATAGAGGTGGCCGAGTACGGGATCGGGAAGGTGTTGGTCGATCAGGGAAGCTCTGTCAACATCCTATACTGGAAGACTTTCCAGAGGATGAACCTCTCCGAGGACCTGATTGTACCATACAATGAGCAGATAGTAGGTTTTTCGGGTGAGCGGGTCGACACGAGGGGATATGTGGACCTTCGTACGAGGATCGGCTCAAGGAAGGACGACCGAGAGGTAAGGATTAGATTCCTTTTGGTTGAAGCTAACACCTCGTACAATGTATTGCTAGGGAGACCCTGTTTGAACGCTTTCGGAGCGATCGTGTCTACCCTGCACCTGGCCATGAAGTTCCCGTCGGACAGAGGGACAATTTGCACGGTGCACGCGGACCAACAAGTCGCCCGACAATGCTATGCCGCGGGATTGAGGATTACTCCTTATAGTCGCCCGCGAAAACAACACCGCTCGAAAGTAGCGATGACAGACCTAGACCCCCGAACGAACACGGAGGATCGGTTGCAACCAGAAGGAGAGACCAGGGAGATCCCGGTCGGGAGCCAACCAGGACAGGTCACCAAGATTGGGGGAGCCCTGAGCGCTGAAGACGAAGACCTCCTCAAGACGGTGATCTTGGAGAACAAAGATCTCTTTGCATGGTCGAGCGCGAACATGCCTGGCGTCCACCCAGATGTGACGTCCCATAAGTTGGCCACCTTCCGAGAAGCTCGTCCGGTTGCGCAGAAGAAGAGAAAAATGGGGGAGGAGCGGAGGAAAGCGGTCGAGGATGAAGTCAGGAAGCTCGAAGGAGCGGGTTTCATCAAGGAGATCAAATACACTACGTGGTTGACAAACGTCGTCATGGTGAAAAAGGCGAGCGGGAGGTGGAGGATGTGCACAGACTTCACGGATCTCAACAAAGCCTGTCCGAAGGATGCATACTCGCTGCCTAGCATCGACAGGCTGGTTGATGGAGCCTCAGGACACAACTTCTTGAGTTTCCTAGATGCCTACTTAGGGTACAACCAGATCCCCATGTATGGCCCGGACAGGTCTAAAACGACGTTCATCACCGACCAGGCCAACTTCTGTTATGAGGTCATGCCGTTCGGCCTAAAAAATGCCGGAGCAACGTATCAGAGGCTGATGGATCGGGTCTTCAGGGAGCAGATCGGTCGATCTATGGAGGTGTATGTTGACGACATGGTCGTAAAGTCCCAAACGTCCGAGGTGTGTGTCTTCGGGGTGCCGGCAGAGAAATTCCTGGGTTTCATGCTGACCGCCCGAGGCATAGAGGCAAACCCGGACAAGTGCGCTGCTATTGTCGAGATGAGAAGTCCAAAAAACCTGAAAGAGGTCCAACGGTTGATGGGGCGACTGACCTCTCTAGCACGCTTCTTACCCAGGCTGACGGAGAAGGTTAGGCCGATACTGAAAATCATGAAGAGGCAAACCGCAGAGAAATGGGACGATCAGTGTGAGCTGGCGTTTCAGAGGATAAAGGAGATGATCAGTAGTCCTCCCATAATGTGCCGACCGGTAGAAGGATTGCCTCTGCAAATATACCTGTCAGTATCGGACGACTCGATCAGTACAGCCTTAGTACAGGAAGCCTCGGAGCAGCGGCCCGTTTATTTCATCAGCCGAGTATTACAGAGCGCAGAAACGAGGTACCAGCAGATAGAGAAGATAGCTTTGGCGCTGTTGACGGCCGCGCGCCGATTGCGCCAATACTTCCAGAGTCACCAAGTGATTGTCCGTACCGATCATCCCATTGCCAAAATACTCCGGAAGCCCGACTTAGTTGGTAGGATGATCGCCTGGTCGGTCGAGTTATCCGAGTTCGGTCTTAAGTACGAACCTAGAGGATCCATCAAAGGGCAACATTTGGCCGACTTTGTAGCTGAGCTCCAAGGATCGATCCCCCTATCGGAACATATTTGGAGACTCTTCGTGGATGGGTCATCGAATAAGCGTAATGCTGGAGCAGGGATCGTCATTGAAGGACCGAACGGCTTCACGGTCGAGCACTCCTTGCAGTTCAAGTTTAAAGCCTCGAACAATCAAGCAGAGTATGAAGCGCTGATCGCCGGGCTAAGGCTAGCAAAAGATTTAGGAGCGGCGAAGTTAAAATGCAACACCGATTCGAAACTTGTGGTAGGACAGGTACTGGGAGAATATGAGGTTAGGGATGATTTGCTGCTCCAGTACTATCATAAAGCTATTGAAGCCATGAAAGAATTCGAAGAGGTGACCATCCATCACATCCCCCGAGCGGAAAACACCAGAGCCGACAGGCTATCTAAGCTAGCGGAAGGAAAAGAGAAGGGTCAATTGAAGACAATCATTAGGCAAACCCTGATGAGACCTTCAACGGGAGAATGTGCTGCAGCAGATCGGTCGGCGGACTGGATCGGGGAGGTGCGAGAACTTTTAAAGAGATGCGAGGATGGCGAAGAGATCAGACCGACGGAGAGAAGACGAGCACTCTGGTTCGTGATCATCGGAGAAGATCTATATAAGAGAGGCTTCACAGCGCCGCTCCTCAAGTGCTTGTCAGCAGACGAAGCGAAGTACGTCATGAACGAGGTCCATAACGGCATTTGTGGAATGCACACCGGTCGGAGGACGATGAAAGCGAGAATACTCCGAGCAGGATACTTTTGGCCGACCATGGAACAGGACTGCGAATCTATGATACGCAAGTGCGAGGGATGTCAAGCCCATGGAAATGATGTAAAGAGGACTCCGACCGAGTTACATAGCTTAACAGCCCCATGGCCGTTCGCTCAATGGGGCATGGACATCGTCGGACCTTTCCCGGTCGGTCGAACGCAGAAGAAATTCATACTCGTAGCAGTGGACTACTTCACCAAGTGGGTCGAAGCAGAGGCTTTGGCTAACATCACTGCTCGGCAAGTCCACTCTTTCGTCTGGCGCAACATCATATGTCGTTTTGGCCTCCCCCACACGATCATCACCGACAACGGCCGTCAGTTTATCGACAAGAAGTTGAAAGACTTCTATAAGCAAGTGGGGATACGACACGTAACCAGCTCGGTCGAGCATCCCCAGACCAATGGTCAGGCTGAGGCTATGAACAAGGTTGTAGTGGCTGAGTTGAAGAAAAGGTTGGGAGAAGCTAAAGGAGCATGGGTTGATGAGCTGCCACAAGTCCTTTGGGCCTATCGATGCACGCCGCACGGGATGACGGGGGAAACTCCTTTCAACCTGACGTATGGTACAGACGCTATGATGTCAGTCGAGGTAGGGGAGCCAACTCTTCGGCGGGACATGCGAGATCTCGAAGTCAACTGTGGCCGATTGCGCGAGGAATTGGACTGGACGACCGAACGAAGGGAGCGAGCAGCCGTGCGAGCCGAAGCATGCAAAAGGATGGTGGCTAGAAGGTATAACGCGAAGGTCAAACCAAGGAGCTTCATCAGGGGAGATTTGGTATGGAGGAAGACTAATGAAGCACGCAAAAAGCCGACGCAAGGAAAGCTAGCGCCGAACTGGGAAGGCCCGTTCCGCGTGACTGAGAGCCTACAGAACGGAGCCTATCGGCTAGAATACCTGAGCGGCAAAGAAATACCCAACACATGGAACGCCTCGCATCTCAAAATGTATTATAGTTGACTATGAATAAAATGAGCGTTTCATGCAACTTCATCTAACAAGCTGACCGACGGGGCTCCCTACGGGACCCGAACAAAGCCTGACCGAACGAGATGCGGACTTCCAAGAGGAAGTCCCGCTCGGTCAGCACCGATCCAAGCGATCTAATTAACCCAACGGGTATATAAGTGACACGAGCTGTCTAAGGCGATTGAGGTACTGCGTCTATGATAAACAATTAAAATTGAACGCGCCAACAAGAGTCAACCGTGCGGGTCAAATAAACAAGAAAACATCGCAAGAAACAAGTCGAAAATTAAGGGCCGATTGCCCGGCGAAACGTCCATATTAAGCGCACCTGAGATTAAAACGGATAGATGTAAAATGGCCGACCGCCCGCGAAAAATAATAAGGAAAATTGTCAATCGCCAATACCAACAAAGAAAGAAAAGCAAATCAGCAGGATAAGGAGAAAAGGGCGCTTAACATTTACATAAGTGTTCTTCAAAAATAGGCCTAATAACCGATCGTACGCGATCGACAACACAGTCGATCGGGTTCGATCGGTTATGTCAAAATACAAATTAAAAATCAAGTGCTAGCAGGGGGATCATTCATCTCGTCCAACCGCTCGAAGACCTTTTCCAACTTCCCGTCGACCACCCCCAGATGGACGTCAAACCGCTCGGGAGAACAGTTGTAGTAGAAAACGGCTTGGTCAACGGCACTCTGGAAGCCCGCCTCATACTGAGCAAACACTTGCTCATCGGCCACTCGCAGCTCGGCCTGGAACTCCTTCGCCTTCTTCTGCCAATCTGAGGCCGATCCGGCGGCAGCCATATGCTCTAAGGTCAGATCGTCGAAGCGTCGTTGAAGCTTGCGAAGTTCTTCGGCAGCTTCACCCGCCTTCGCTTGCTCGGCCTTCGCCCGATCGTCGGCGGCCTTTAGCAGTCCAACACACTTGGCATGCTTAGCTTTGATGCCGCTTAGTCGATCGAACTGAGTCTTCAGACCAGCCGCCGACGCCTTTACCTCGCTCAGCTCTGTCTTTGCCGCTGCGAGCTCCTTTTCTAAGTTCTCCATTCTGCTCCGGTCGGGGCGAGGAAACTTAGTATATAAGGCTGCAAGCCTAAGGGTAAGCTCCCCGGCTGTCCGAAGGGCTTCCTCTTCGGACACATCCTTCAGTGCATCCGTCAGTCGAGGTCCCAGCTGGAGGGAGACCTCTTTGTCAAGGCGGACATCATCGCCGAGAAAAGCGCTCGCCAGGGAGCCAGATGTCTCCCCCTTCTTGTACTTCTTGGACGGCCGGCCGGTTGGGGAGTCGTCTGTCTTGGATTTTTTCCCCTTGTCCACAGCAGCAGCAGCAGCAGCGCCCGAACCGGGAGGCTTCACGATGAAGCGAGGTCTTGAAACGACACCCGAAGCCCCAGTCGGAGCGGTTGCTGCAGGAGCGCGACCGGTGGAAGGTGCAGCAGGAACACTCTGAAGAGGCGCCACCTCCTCAGGAACATCTTCTTCCCTTCGTCGACTCTTGGCGCGAGCTAGAAACTCGGCGTTAGAAACGGTCGTCCGGGCCATAATATCTGCAAAACAGGAAAGGCAAATAAGTTAACTGCAACGGATACAACAATCAAGAAGATCAGAACAACTAACCATAAACCGCCCTCGGCAAATCCGGGTAACGGAGGCATTGGATCAGTGGCCGCGGTGGGATCTTGTCGGGTAGGGTCTTGAGGACGGCCAGGTCGGCCCGCTCGGCAGGAGTCAACCGCTCGTCAGGCCACGCATCAGTTGGAGGGGGAAACGCCGTCCAATACAGCGGAAACTTCGGGCGATTCTGTTCATCGAAAATGAACCTGCTTCCCTTACCAGGAATCGCGACCTTAAAAAAGCCGGTCTTGAAACCCTTGTAGGAGGCGAGGTAGAGGGAGAGCAAGCTTTTGTTCGCCCCGAGAAAGGAAACCCAACCCTTCGACGCCGTCGGTCGAGTCTTGTAGAAATGAAGGAACAAAGGCATGGTGGGTGTCAGGCCGGTCGCCCGACATAGAACGTCGAACGCTTGCATTGACGCCACGCGTTCGGGTGTATCTGCGTCGGTGCGCACTGGATCTGACGGAGGACTGCCATCTGCCAATCGGCAAACGGCACGGTCAATCCCAAGTCATGGAAGAGGCAGGCATACACATAGAAGAAATCTAGCCTCGCCTCTCCCTTCCCGTGGCACACTCTCTCGTTGCCGGCGCAAACTTTGACTCGAAGGAGCCCGTCTTCTACCTCGTCGCTGAAAATCCTGGTCCGCTCAACTAGATCCCCCAAGTCGTTGCCCCAGCGAAACCTTGTCGCGAGTGTGCGCGGCTCATAGGGAGCCCAATCATATCCTGGTATCTCTGGCAAATCGGCTTCCTCCCCCTCCTCGCGGACGTCGATGCCTATGACGTCCCCACTCTCATCAGAAACAGCGACCTGCTCTACCGCTTTATCGACCGGTGGCTCGGCATCGGGGCTGCCGCTTAAGAGGATTGGGGAACCTGTTGCGCTCGACACTCCCCCGAGCGAAGTCCCCGACTCGGACGAACCGAACAAAGCGGAAATCGACCCGGCGCCCCCAGACCACCCGACCGCTCCACCCGACAGACCATCTGAGCTCGATGCGCTGGAAGACATTTTTACCTGCAAGCAAGAGAAGACGATCGAAGATTCGGCTAGAAAGAGAAAGGAAAACGTGAAAATAACGACAGCCACACAAACCTATTTATAGGGGGGACCATGGGACACATGGCAATCTCAGGACCCTACGATCACATTCAGATCGACGGTCCATACGTCGCGACGCTTCAAATCATAACTGCTAGGCACGATCTACGATGCAAGATAACCGTTGGGACGCACGGGCGGTCAATCGGCACAACGGCCCTAGTAAACCTCTTTGCTTCTTCTCCATCGCTTGAGGCTGGGGGGGCTTATGTACTGTATGTCCCTCGGTCAAGCGGCCAAATCTAACTCTTAGGCCTAGCGGCCAGTGTTGAAAAACTACTACATCGAACGGTCAAACGACCTAAGAATAAATTGTTAGACCATCGGTCGAATGGGCTCAATCAACCAGTCAGGCGATCATTAAACTATAAGACTCTCGGTCAAACGGTTAAACAACTAAGTCATGGACAAGTCATGTTCATGCCCACCGGTCCATCGGTTGCACCTAGTCGAGCGACACGAACCCTCGATGGCATACCGGTCGATCGAACAAGTACGTGTAATACCTAACTATAACACAATCAATGAACCAACCCTCGGTCGATCAATCTCTTTAGACTTCTGAAGTCCCTCGAATGGGTCAGTTGGCCGGTCGCATTATCAGACAGCCAATCAATCGAGTTAATTAACGTTAAACAAGTCGACAATCTTGATTAAAGGATCATTGGGCCGTAATTAAGGAACCCTAATCACAGGCCCACACAGAAAACTATAAATAGGGCCCAAAGGTAGGTTGGTAAGGATCTTAATTTCGCATTTATTGCAACAGACATTTTGATACACCGATCGGTCCTTTCTAACTTAAGCATCGGAGTACTTTAGACAGGTACCCCGATCGTCATTTCAGCCGATCGAGCTTAGGAGTGGATTTCGCTGAAGTTACAGGAGTGGAAGAAGGCAGCGCAGGTCGAAGAGGTTCTTAGCAGGCACTCGGTCCCTACCCCGAAACAATGGTAATCTTATTTTGATATTTAATAAAGTTTTATACACACTTCATATCTAATATTTTATCTTTTAATTTTGTTCTTTTTTTTATAAATACAAAATCAATTTTTTCATGATTAAAATATTTTAAAAGTATAGATTATCTGCGAGTAATGTAAAAAAAAAAACATTTTTCATCATTTTAGGTCTTAACATTATTTTGGTTGGCAATGTTGACTCCATGGGTTATTTATGATATATGCTCATTATCATTCACAATCGTCTCCAGCAGAATTCTTTCTCCGCGCACAAACTCAACCCTTGGATCACTTTTTTTGTTCATAGTATTAATCAATGGTTGAGAATAACATTTTGCTATATCCAGCAACAATCGACTTACCATGATAACTATCTTAATCGCAATTGCTGAATTTAGAGTTATTAGTTTTTTTTAAAATTCACTGGATCAGTTTAATATTTCTATCTTTTAAATGATTGCTGATGTATTTGATTGAAAAAACTTAAGAGGAATATTAATTTTTAAATGATAAATTAGTGTCTTTGATTAAAATTTAATTTGTAAATATTTGTGATAAAATAATGAGCAATAATAACTCAAACAATTCATATATATGCATGAAATCTCTTAATATAATACTCCAAACAATTGATGCAATCATAAATGTTAGAATGAGTTCAAACCATTAATGAAATCTCTTAAATATAATAGCCCGTTTTAATTATTCAGAAGTTGTTGAAAGTGCATCAGACTCTTTCTCTCGCACAGCAACCCGTTTGATGACTATAAGGTGACAGTGAAATTTATGCTCTCTTTGATAAAGACGAAGCTGTTTAGATTAAGAAAAATATGATATGATTCGAAGGGATATGAATGAAAAATTTATGAAAGTTTGTGTATGATGTAATTGATAATATTTAATAAATTATAAATTATTGTTATTTTTAAATTTGAAATAATTTATATCAAAGACTATTTAATTTATATTTCCACATTTATTTAATTAATTAATTTGAAATAGTTTGAAATAATTAATGTTATAATAATTAATTAATTTACAAAAGTTATTTATTTGAATAATAATAATAATATATTATTATTATTATAAATTATAAATTATTATAATTATTATTATTACTGTTAATATTTAAAAAAAATAGTAATTAAATATATACGTATAATTATTATAATTAAAGACGTAGTTTGAAACTGCATCTGGAATTTACACATTCCATATATTAAATTAGGAAGCAAGAAATTGTATTTTATGCATAGCCTAAATTCGCATTTAAAAAACGGAAAAATGATATATATATATATATATATATATATATATATATATATATATATATATATATATATATATACACACAGAGAGAGAGAGAGAGAGAGGTATCAAAATACAGACTTAAGAATGCTTCGTAAACTTAGAGAGAGATCAAAATACAGACGTAAGAATGCTTCGTAAACTTAGAGAGAGAGAGAGAAATACAGACTTAAGAATGCTTCGTAAACTTAGAGAGAGAGAGATCAAAATACAGACTTAAGAATGTTTCGTAAACTTTATTTTTGGTAATTGTGGCCATGGCAATCAAAATTAAAAGCAGAAACAAATTACGCATCACGATTTGACTCTTGCTAATAATTTGAAGAGCAGAAACAAATTGTATAACAGAAACTAAAAACAGAGAAGAAGATATATGATATATATCTGTGTGAGAAGCTTGAGTTACTTAGTATAGGTGGGAGGAGCAGCTGCATCCCTCTTGATGTTGTTGAAAGTTATCTTCCTCCACACCCACGCAAGCATCTTCTTCACCACCCATTTCTTGCGTCTGCATCTTTTTCCTAGTACCTTCATTACAAAAACAATTCATCACATATTAATAATAACTCTATAAATATGGCGATGTTCCAAAGCATAGGCATACACTACCTCATTATTCTTCGTCTCGTTGCCGGAAGAAGGACGTCCATTACCAGAATTTCCCATTGTTTGCGAGAAAGAGGAGTTGAATGTGTTATAGCCATGAAGAGAAAAGCTGTTTGCTTTTATTATGTCTCTACCATGTTTCTCTCTCATGTCCCTACCATGGCTTTGAATTAAGGAAGCTACTACTAATGTATACAAAATTACTAAACAACCCTTGCTACCACTTAGCCGCTTTGATGTCCCTATCATGGCTATGTCGCAATCCTGTGGCATCCATGAAAATTACTATAATATCCTTAAGTTAATGAGCCCTTTGACTACAAGTTTTTGACACCAACATGACTAACGTGGTTGTAGACATAGTATTGAGCTATTCTCTCACCCACAAAAGGTTGTGTGTTTCTTTTGTAATGCAGAGAGGGAGAAAGGGTTAGGGAGAAGAGGTGTTAGGGATTCTCTGTCGTGCAGTGTGGAAAGTGTTAGGGAGAAGAGGTTCTTCTCTGGCGCAGAGCACGTAGAAGGGGTTTGGGAGAAGAGATGAAGCGCGTCTTTATTGGTGAACCTTGGGTTGAGGGAGAAGACCAATTTTCATCATCCCCTTTTGGAAGCTTCATTGATGTTGATGAACCCTAACACAACCCAATTGGTCGAAGGATTATTGTTTTCATGGTAGTTGCGTTAGGGTAGTGGCTCCTTCTCTTCTTGCGATAGGGTGATTCTAAGATTGATTGTTGCACAAAAGGTGCTAAGCATGTCATCACTTAATTATTAAGTGCTCGTTAAGGTAAAAGTAGTAGTGACATAAGGTGATGTGAATGCGTGATATTTTGGTCAAATTATCCCACATTATGCTATATTGGTATATCTACCATGATGTTGCCGACCTCTTCAACTATGGTCATTCCAGCTACGTCACACTTTGTAACCCTTACCCTTTCAATTTGATGTTTCAGACTTGCATTGGCCCATATGAGTTGAAATTGACATTGAAATTCTCTTAAAGTCTTTGAGGAGCAAGTTCTTCTTAACGTAACTTTCGCCAAGGACTCGTCGTCCTTGTTTTGAGTAAGGGTTTTGTTAAGAAATGAATTTTAAGCCTAACTCATTTTACAAAATAGATTTGTAAGGTGAAATTTGCATCCACTTGTATATTATAAATTGCCTTTGTCTCTAGTTTCAAAATCTTACAGTAGAATGTTCGAGTATGAACAAAGACCAAGAGGGGTGAATTTGTTTCATAATAAAAATTATGTATAATTACTGATTTGGTATCCAACTTTTTCGTTAACTTCAATTTGGTACCTATACTTTTGATTTGTTCAATTTAGTACCCAATTATCTAAAAAGATTTAATCTGGTCATCTCCGTTAAGTTGGAGTTAACATCGTATCTGTACAGGACACATGTCAAGCCGTGAATATTTTTTTTAAATTATTATTTTTTTTTAAAAAATTATTTTTTTTTCAAAAAATTTAAAAACTATCACGTGTCAGTTTACCATCGTGCCACGTGGCAGCTTACAATCATGACACATGGCAGTGATAATAGTTGTATTCAATTTAGTCTTTTATTTAAATTTTTGATTGAATTTAGTACCCAAACTTTTTAAAATGATCCAATTTCGTCCTCTCCAATTTGAGACCAAATTAGTAAATAAGCTTAATTACAACTTATATATACATGTTACAATAATTTTTTCTAGTATATACATCAAATCATTTCACCTAAATACTTAAATTATTTTATTTTTTACATTTTTTACCTTTGTAATTTTTTACACATGAAATTTTTTACACTTGTAAAAAATAAAATAATTTGAATATTTTGGTGTAGTGATTTGATGTATAAATTCAAAACAATTATTTTAACATGTATATATAAGTTATAATTAAACTTAGTTACTAATTTGGTCTCAAATTGGAAAGGACAAAATTGGATCATTTTAAAAAATTGGGGTACTAAATTGAACCAAAAATTTAAATAGAGGACTAAATAAAATACAACTATTATCATTGCCACGTGTCATGATTGTAAGCTGCCACGTGGCACGATAGTAAACTGACACATGGCATTTTATAATTTTTTTGAAAAAAAATTAAAATTAAAAAACAAATTAAAAAACTATTTTTTTTTTAAAAAATAAAAATTCTATGGCTTGACACATGTCCTGTACGGACACAGTGTTAACTCCAACTTAACGAAGAAGACCAAATTGAATATTTTTAGATAATTGGGGTACTAAATTGAACAAACCAAAAGTAGAGGTACCAAATTGAACTTAACAAAAAGTTGGGGTACCAAATCAGTAATTATACCTAAAAATTAATACTTCAAAAAAAATTTCCAAAATATATTGTTTAATTAAATTTTTTTTAATGTAACTTTATATAATTAAAGAAAGTAGGAAAAAAGAATATTTGCACATAATATTTATATTGGTTCATATCAAAAGACTGTACATCTAATTGTTAATACCTCAAAAGAGGGATCGACTCAATCACTAAAATAAACACACCTATAATTACAGATAAAAGAATTTAGAGTTTAGAAAACACCTCTCTAAAACATAAGAGATGAGAGACAATTCCTTTATTTTTTGACAAATATTAATTGTATAATCATCCATCACTTAAAAAATAATATTTAATTAGATTAATATATATTATATAAAAGATATTTACTTTTTATATTTATATATATTATTTTTAATTTTACTCTTTAGTAACCATTTTTTAATTTAAATAATTATTTATAATATATATATATATATAATCTTTTTAAAAAATATTTTTTAAATATTTATAATAAAATATTATTTATCTAATAAAAAAAATACAAATTATTTATATTTATATTTATTTTGAACAAAAATTATTTTATAATTTGTTCCTACCACACGCCATATAATACATGTTTATTAAAGAAAAAAAATAACACGCGCATGTATGTGTTTCCACAGAAAAAATTCCCAGGATTTATAAATTAAAAGACTTTAAATATTTACATAGCATTAGTGATAGAGTGAGATTATAAACAAAAAAGGTGTTGTTTATAAGTGATACCGATAATTCTTATGGTAAAGGAAGTCGCTTTCCTGAGAAGTTGGGAGAAAGAAAAGAGTGGTGAGTGAGAGTGAGAAATCAGAAGAGAGAGAAAGAGATGGAGGTTGGGTTCTTAGGTTTGGGGATAATGGGCAAGGCTATGGCAACCAACTTGCTACGCCATGGCTTCAAAGTCACTGTTTGGAACAGAACCCTCTCCAAGGTCTCAATACACATTCCACTAACTTTTTCAAGTTTTAGTTTTTTCTTTTACTGTTACGTTTGTGTTTGTTCTTGTAATGATTTCTTTCTATAATACTGGTTGATTATTGTGGTTAATATAAGTTTGTGATTTTTTTTTTTGTGTAATTTTAATTTGGGGTTCCGTAGCATAGTTTCTTCTCACATAGTTAATAACCATACTTCAAGTCGCACAGAAAGTTATGAGCTGAGGTATTACTCCTGGCGTTTTGGAATGCAGCATAGCAAATTTATATGTTTTCTTATAGATGATGTCAGACAAGTGACTTCAGAAAATTGTGTATTCCGTTTAACACTTTATGACATGGATTTGGCTCTCTAAAATAAGGGTTAAGTAAGTAATCTCATCTTTTGTTGAGAAAATTAACTGTTGATATTACAACACATCCACTTAAGTAAGTAATCTCAATTTTTAATTCTTTTATTGGATTCCTTAGTTTACCTTCAGACATGAGTTTCAGTTTAGATATACTTTGTAGTCAGCAAATTACAGTGTTTATTAACTATAGAGCTCTCAATATATGTGTTGACTTAGCAACTTCTGATTGTAGTGTGAAGAACTTGTGCAATATGGTGCTTCTGTTGGAGAAACGCCAGCAACTGTAGTCAAGAAATGCAAGTATACAATTGCAATGTTATCTGATCCTTCCGCTGCTTTATCGGTCAGTTGTTGTGAATATTATTTTGACTAGTAACTTCTTTTTTAGCTCTTATTTGAATTCTGTTTGTGGTGACTTTCTAGGTTGTGTTTGATAAAGATGGTGTTCTTGATCATATTAATGGAAAAGGTTACATTGACATGTCAACTGTTGATGCTGATACATCCTCCAAGATATCTGAGGTTGGTATACCCAGCTGATGTTAAGATTTATTTTCCCTTCATTTGAAATTCATCCCGTTTTCTTTTCTCTGTTTGAGATATATTTTTCTTTTGATTTGTGTAAATTGTAATCTGTCTACTTCTCCAAAATTTAGAGACTCTTGTTGTTAAAGAGAGGTTGCAATTAGTAATGTTGCATGGCTTCATTTTTCATATTGCTCAGGGTATTTTGTGTGAAAAGTGATATCATTTTTGTTCTGTATTCTATTATCCCTGATGTAATTTAGTTTGCAGTTTTCTTTGTGGAGTCTTCTTTTTTAGTATCATGATTCATGCATCGAAAGTTTTTATCTAATTGTAAGTTTGTTAATATTGTCATTATTTTGTATTTGGGCTTTCAAAATTCCTGTATAAAGGAAGTTAAATTAGCTGGGAAGTCAGTAGTACTGATTTATTTTTGGACGAGGAATAGTTGATATATGAAGTTAAGCTTTCCCAACCGTATAAATGTGAATAGGAATGCAATATATTACATTATTTGCAGATTCTTGCTGTAGAACGTTTTAACATCTGCAACCCCTAAATAAATAAATATAAGCTTCGTTCTATTTGTCCTTGTGCTATATGCATGACTTAGGTTATTGTAGTATATTATCTCTGTCAGTTCATACTATATGCATAAGATGGTACTTCACATTTTACCTACTAAACCTTTCGAATGGAAAGAAAACCATAGGCAAGTTGCTATTTACAGACCTTATTTCAACAGGCAATCAAAGAAAAAGGTGGTTACTTCCTTGAAGCTCCTGTTTCGGGTAGCAAGAAGCCTGCAGAAGATGGCCAACTGGTTATACTAGCCGCTGGGGACAAGGTATTTCTAAATGTTATTCTATAATTGTTGATAAATATTCTTCGCAAGCTTCTCTGTTTTTCCTTTAACTATGCGAGGGTGTTGAACTATTCAGATGCCTCTTCTCTGCATCAAATGACATGTTTGCATGACTGGATGTTTTCAGAGTATAGGATGCATAAGATATATCAGCGACCCGTTAATGCCCTCAAAACCTTTTAATGAATGTATATTGATAATCAGTGTTCTCCTGGAGTACTCTGTTGATTTCCCAAAACAAAATAAATTGATGTATATTTGAGTTATTTAAGCAATATTTTAGTGTTGTAAAATGCAATCCGATGGCAATAATGTGAAGGTAATATCTTCAAATTGTGGAAACATCTTTTGCTTATTGGTATTCAGACTGGCTACTAAATTTTGAAAATGCATAAGCAAAGGAAATTGTTGTGAACCAACTATTCCATAAATTTCTGTTGCAAAGGAGTTATTATAGATGGGTAAAACATCCTTTTTTTTCACGAAGGTTAGTCATGATCTTAACATAAAACAAAGTTATTATAAAGAGAGAGAGAAAAATGGAGAAGTAAGCAAGGTTGCAAGACAGATGTGTCTGGTGCCCTCAATTTATGTAACATATAAAGGGTGACCAATGCAGTTTTACCCCATCAAGGAGACTGTTTCTAGGTTTTGAACCCACTGACTTCCTATTCCAGATCTCAAGTTATTGCCTGTGTTCATCATCTTGTGTAACATGTGTACAATTAAAATAAGAATATTGCTTTTGATGGGTTAGAACCCTTGTAATTATTGCAGCAATTTAAATGGAGACTAAAAATAAAGCAAGTTGTCTCACAATTTAATGTTAGTAGGACATTGGTACTCTTTTTATCTTTTGGGCCTTTTCTCTCCCATTGATAATTTAAGTGTTGTGCTGGCCATTGGAAATAGTCATCTGTTAGGAGAAATGTGTATGTTCTGCACTATTGATGCTAGTTAAGCGAAGGAGCAACCACAGTTAACCTTTTCTAAATTTATTATGAAGGTTAGGCCATGTATTTTCTGTCTGGGAATGTCCTGATAGAATTTTGTAAATTAAATGTTTAATGCCTTCTTCATCGTATGAGCCCTTCATTGAACGTGTGAATAACCCTACAAATCAGACTTCAAGCCCGTTGAGTCAAGCCAAAAACTAAAAGAGAAAGAGAAAAGTGTTCTCGGCAAAGAAAGCATTACTATGTTGTCAGATGTCTGTTGAAGTTGGGTGTGTAATTTTGACGTTAGGCTTTGTTGATATCGTGTGTGTTGGGAGCTGTGACATGTGTGAAATATGCAGTTTGTGAAATATTTGTTTTTGTTCAGGTTTAATTAGATTTATTCTTTGATTTGATGTCCATAATTCTAGAATAGTTCAAAGCTGTATCTAATAATCGGAAAACAATATTCACATTTCCTCATATTCAAGTCTGTGTGAAAGTGCTCTCATTCAGATTCCTTGTACTAAACTGCTCCATACTGAGGAAAATACAAGAAAATTAATATGCATTGTGCATATTTCTGTACATTAAAGTCGTTGATTCTTTTGACATGCAGGCATTGTATGATGAAGCACTTCCAGCATTTGACATACTGGGGAAGAAGTCTTTCTTTTTGGGTGATGTTGGAAATGGTGCAAAAATGAAACTTGTTGTTAACATGATAATGGGCAGGTAATATTTTCTTCCCCCTTTTCCTGGCTCTATCATTTTTAATTTGGAGTGGATAGGGGGGATTGCAGTATTTTATGAATCAGCTAACAAGAAATAATCATCCACATTATACTATTAGTATTCCTTCTTTGGCTGCAAGCCAAATGGATTGCATGTCCATTTTTTCTGTCTTGTTCTGTAAATTAGTTATTCTCCATTACAGTGTGATGAATGCTTTCTCTGAGGGACTCACACTAGCTGAAAGAAGTGGTTTGAGCCCTGCAACACTTCTTGATGTGCTGGTAAATAATTTCAACCACGGAGATTTTATTGCTACCTTTTTTTAGTGCCATTTTAAACAACAATTGGGTAATTTTTTGTGTGCAGGATCTTGGTGCCATAAGTAACGGCATGTTTAAATTGAAAGGACCTACAATGCTTCAAAATAGTTACTCCCCAGCTTTTCCCCTGAAACACCAGCAGAAGGACATGAGGTTAGCTCTTGCTCTTGGAGATGAAAATGCTGTATCAATGCCAATAGCAGCTGCAGCAAATGAGGTAAAACTATTTTTTTCTTTTTGTGGCAAAAAAAAAAAAAAATGAGAGATGCAACCCTTTTATTTTCTATATTATGCTTTTATGTTTAAAGACTATCATGTCTAAAAAACCCTGTTTTTGTAGGCTTTCAAGAAGGCCAGAAGCATGGGGTTGGGAGACCATGATTTTTCAGCAGTTCATGAGACTTACAAAGCTCCTCATCATTCATCTTGACTGCATAAGTTTCTCAAGTGATTAAGCCACCCTCTGGTCAACAGTGTGATGTGAACCTTCTAAAATATATGTTTGAGCATTGGTCATTATTGTAGAATCTAGTTGAAATAAATGAACCTTTTAAAATTTTGACACCATGGCAAAAAAACAAGCCTTAATGTGTGAAAAAGAATGTAAGTTCAACTCATTGCAACTGTTCACTTACATTAACGTTTCAGTTTAAGTGAGTGGTTTGGAATGGGTTGCATGTGTATCTTATGAACACTTTTTTCCCTGTTCATCTTCAGTTATTTGTTAGATTTGTGATGTGTGAGTCATATTGGATGGTGCTGAATTGCATTTGGGTGAAGGAGTGGTAGTTGTTTTATACAGATGAGATAATACAGACCGTTTTTGTTATTATATATGATGCAGAGAAGTGTCTGAATTTCAGTTTAAATGTAAACAACGGCTCATATTGGAACGAACATACATCGATTAACCAATTCTAATACAAAAACAAGGTTGAAATCGAAATTTAGCAAAAATAAGGATAACTCTACTTTAAAAGTATTTCACCAAAATTATAAAATCATGAAATTATAAAATTTTATAAATTTACATGTGACGATAACTGTACAGGGTAATGAGACAAAAGAATAATTATGTCACTCGGTTAAGGTCACTTCACCCAATAGTTGCATCACAAAGTTAATAGAAAAATTAATGAGCTAGATTCAATTGAAATGTATAATTGCCTTCAAAACTCAATTTACTAATAACTCAATTAAAACTCAATTTATTAGGAATTCAATTGAAAATTCTTAAATTCATTAAAATTCAAAATAGGAAGTTCATTGAAAATTTCTTGTTAAAACTTAATTAAACCTAGAAAAATTACTTTTAACTACAGAACTCAATCAATTTATTATTAAATTAAGTAGGGGTGAGAAAAAATCTAATTTTCTTGATCCAATCCACTTTTACTTCCATCCAATCCATTTAAAATTCATTTTAATGGATCTGGATTTCAACCTAATCTACTTTTTATATATTTTATGGATTAAATATCCATTCTATAAATCAAGATTTTCAAATATGGATAATCCAAAAAATCTAATCCAAATTTTCAATTTAAATTTTTAGTTGGGTTAGGCTAAAGGTTGAGATAGACTAGGCTAAATTCAGACTCGGACGGACCTTACTTGATGACCTGTACGGACGGGCCCAACTACCAGAACAGGTTTCGCATGCCTAAAGACATGAACGGGCTAGGCAAGCCCGACAAACTCGAACCAAGCGGACATCATGACCCAAACAGACCCAAAGACCCAAACGGCCCAAGCGGGTCCGAAGACCCGAACGAGTCAGGCGGGCCCAAAGACTTAAACGGGTCAGGCGGGCCCGATGACCTGAATGAGTCAAGCGGGCCTGAAGACTAGAATGGGTCAAGCGGGCCAGATGACCCGAACGGGTCAGACGAACCCAAAGACCTGAACGGGCCAAGCAGACCCGATGACCAGAACGAGCCAAGTGGACCCAAAGACCTGAACGGGCCAGTTGAGGTCGATGACCCGAATGGGTCAGGCGAGCCTGAAGACCTGAACAAGCCAGGCGGGCCCAAAGTCTCAGATGGGCTGGGATAGGTCATCCCAATGACTCGGACGGGTCGTGCCCGACGACCTATACAGACTGGGCAGACCTGACGACCCTGATGGTTCGAGCAGGCCCGACAACCCTGATGGATCGAGCGGGCCCGACGACCCTGATGGACCGAGCGGGCCCGACGACCCTGATGGATCGAGCAGGCTCGATGACCCGGACAGGCTGAGTTGACCCGACGACCCAGACATGTTGAGTTGCCCTGACGACTCGGACGAATTGTGCCAGACGACCCGTACGAACCGGACAGACTCGATGCCAAAATGGGCCAGGCGAGCCCAAAGACCTGGATGGCCTAGGCCGGACCGACCTAACGATTCAGACAGGTCGTGCCCCACGACCTATACGGACTGAGCAAGCTCGAGACCTTGATAGGCCGAGCGAGCTCGACGACCTGAATAGGTTGAGTGGTGTTGGTTTTAAAGACACAAGTTTTAGAAAATTCAATTTAAATTTTCTTTTATAAAAAATGGATTCTGGATTTTGAATTTGATCCAAATATTTGGATTGGATTTAAATCTTGATCCAAATATTTGGATATGGATTTTAAGAAAATCCAAACTTGTTTTGCTGAAAAAATGGATTTGGATTGAAAATCTAATCCAATTATTTGGATCTAAAATGGATGTGGATTAAATCATTAAAAATTCAATTCATGTCCACCCCTAAAATTAAGGGTTAAATATGTTTTTGGTCTCTCAAGTTTCAGTGAATTTTGAAATTAGTCTCTCTTCGAAACTTTATACTAATTTAGTTATTCATCTTTAGAAATACGTGGATTTAGTCCTTCTGACCTAATTTTGTTAAGTTTATTTGTCATTTTAAACACATTTTATGATAATATTTGAGTTAACATTGAAACGAAAATGTGGCAAACGGTATAAACAATTCAAATACTATCATGAAATGCGCTTGAAACGTCAGATAAACTTAACAAAATTTGATTAAAAGAACGAAATTCACGCATTTTTAGAGATGGGGGACTAAATTGGTCAAAATTTTTGAAAATGGACTAATTCCAAATTTAACCGAAACTTGAGAGACCAAAACCATATTTAACCCTTAAATTAAATATAACACATTATATTAGAATGTTGGGAGGTGGAAATTGTTTTTAAATTATTTTAATAGTTAATGTAGTTTGAATTTCTCATCTTTGGATTTACTCTTTGCTCGAAGTCTCGTTTTGATCTCTTTTTCCTTGTTCTTTCCTTCAACTAATTATATGATCACTTTCTTCATCTTGAAAGTTGCTCTGTTAGTCAGTTAGAGGCTATTTTATATCATTGAATAATAGAGTTTGCATGTTATAGAAAATTTAAATTAGAGAAGACGAGCCAGAAAATGACGAGCCAACGTTGATAACTTAAAAAAAGTGAAATGAAATTGAGATTAGACTAATACTATAACGAGCAAAACTAGTATATTGAATATTTTTCTTTTATTTTGAATACATGAAAAAGTTTATGTTTATAAACGATGTTAAAATTCTTGACCAATAATTTTTGGAAACTAAAATAATAAATTCAAATTAATGTTGAATTCGCTTGGAAAACTATTTGGCTCCATTATCTATTATCTTCCTGCATCATCATGCACGTTAACAAATTATATGAAACAATTATTTCACTTTTACTCGTCAACAACACTCATCACTGATTCAGCTATGTGAGAGAACACTTCAAATTAATATTGTAAGCTTGTGATTAGTAAAAAAAAATAATTAAAATTCACAAAACAAAATGTTATTTGACTACTTGAAGTGAATATAGGAATTACATGGTTATTTGAAATTTTCGATTAACGAAAATATAAGAATTTTGTTTTAGAAAGACTTAAATTAACATTCACATGTTTATAAGGATGTACAACAGTGATTTCAATTATTATGTTAAAGAAACAAAATATTTTAATCAGACTAAAATTATATTTAAGTATTAATTTAAAAAAAAAAATAGGGGACTAAAGAAAGATGTCTACAAAGATGTCTAAAAATTTAGAAAAAAAAAGATGTAGTTTTTTCAGGAATTTGAAGTTGAGAAAGTAAGTTTCCTATATTAAAATTGTCAGTTTTAAAAAATATATCATAAAAAAATGTCTACAAAGAATGAACTAAAGAAAAAAAAATAATGAAAAAAAAAACTTGTGAGAACTATGTTAACTATTATAACTCTAAATCTTATGTTAGATCTAGGAGTGACAAAACGGGCCAGTCTGACCCGTTTTTGGTCCATTGAAAACGGGTCGGGATGGACCAGTCCGTTAAGAGAAAAAAGATCAGAAATTTCAGCCCAGCCCGTCCGGTAACGAGTTAACAGGCTAACGGGCCAGTCCGTATACATGTGATTTGAAAAAAAAAATGGCAATACCAATAGCAGAAATGTACTGGATTGTGATTAGTGTTGTATTGTGTCTCTTCATGGGTCGAAGGGTTCTTATTTATATTTAGTTATTCCTTTTTATCATGATTATGCCAAAATTAAGGAGTGACAACCTTTTTATCATGATTATGCCAAAATTAAGGAGTGTCATGTCATGCTTGATTTTTCTCTTATAATTAATCTATGAATTGGACCTTTATTACCCAATATAGATAGGGTCCTTCAATGATTTGGGATTATTCTTCCTTAAAGTTTATATGCTGATATCTTTACATTATTGGAATCCTCATGTTACTTATTTGTATTTGCAGAAGATTTGGTATTTCTTTTATTGGTCTCCAAAGAGAGGGGATCTCTTAATTTGGTATAAAATCTGACACAATATTTTCCTTTTATATTGTCTGAATGATTGTAATTTTTGAAATAATTACAGTTCCTAACAAAATTTCAAATATGTACACAATATTTTTATTATTCACACTAATACTTTATTGTTTCCTAAATTGGTTTGGTTCGCGTTTGAAGATTCAACAGGCTCCTCAGTCATGGCCTGGAAACAAGAAAATCTAATTAGAAACTGCTTTACGTCACGTTAAGACATTAGTAACATTTTATTACGTGTGTAGATGTAGATTGTGATTTGAATGTAGCATGTTTCAGAATGAAGTCTTAAGGCATTTTGAAGCATGAAAGTGCCCCCCAAAAAAAAGAAAAGTTTAAATTTGTGACAGGTTGGGATGAATAAATAGAGTAATTAGATAAAAATAAATTCAAGTTATGGTGAGTTTATCATTTCTCTTGGTTGTTGTGATATATAAAGCTTAAGCAGAAATGAAAAAAGAAGAAAAACTCTAAATAAATGCTTGTACCGAAAGTAATAGTTACTTATTACCAACTTGCCTCTTTTATAGGCTATAAAAATTTCAATAACCACCCTTCACAAATTTCTGCTTGGTATTCTTTTTCTTCACATTTTCCGCGTTCATTGAATCTGTACTTTACTACTTACTATTCGGAAGTGAGTCGAATTAAGTTTACCTACTAAGTGGTTAACTCGTCATAGACCGAGCTGGATTGGATCGGATGATCCGTTTTGACGGCTCTAAAAATACGTCTAACTACTTTAATTTTTGCATGTGAAATAAACAATGTTACTTGGATTTGATTGCTGAATTTTTTTTTTCTATCGAGTACTGAAATGTGAAGAATCTCCTGAGTGTTACAGCTGGCATCATTTTGGCCCTGTATACTTTTGCTCGTTCAATAGTAATTCGTGTGACGAAGGGAATACGGCACTCAGAATCTGGTTCTGCCTCAAATGTTCTTAACATGGCTGTTGGTTCAACAAATAAGGAGGAATCTCGTCCTCCTTTACGTGCTCCCGGATTCACAACGACAAACCTTTCCTCATGTACCTTAAAACGCCTCGGGGAGCTTGAAGAGAAAGTTGACATGCTGCAGTCAAAGCCTAATGTGATGCCATACGAGAAAGAGGAGCTGCTCAATGCTGCAGTTTATCGTGTGGATGCATTGGAAGCAGAGTTGATAGCCACAAAAAAAGGTTTATATCCATTTCTGAATCACTTTTTAAACTTTTGGTGTATGTGTGTGGCATCATGTTCAACAATTTTGTGTATATCTATAACTGGTGTGTTTAACTTTGTGAACATGCTTTATACGAGGCTTTGATAAAACAAGAAGAACTTATGGCACACATAGACAATCAAGAAAGAGAGAAATTCAAGGCAAGTCGATGATGTTTGCATCTTGTTTAGATGAAGTTCTAGTTATGGTGTATGGGGACTCTTAAAAGTGTGTTCTATCTGTTTGAAATGCAGAGAAAGGTTTGCTGGTAAAGAAGACAACGTGCATGGTCGAGTTGTTCGATGGGTGGTTTCAGTATCATACTTCTCTCCCTCCACAAATATATACATTATATGAGGAGAACCAATTGACGGGCAATGATGTATAAAATTGCAGGGAAACGTTGGTTTGTATTTCTGTCATTTTCCAAATAAATTTTCATGACATCATGTTAGAATAAAAAAATCACAGTGCACGAACATAAGCAATATTTTGCTTGGCAGAAAGATTGATAATGGTACAACACCGATTAGACTGAGTTAATTACATAATGAAACAGTAACTACTATATTACATCGGATCTCTGACATGAATTCAACTTTTATCTCATCCATCATCTTTTATCTGAGAACGTTTGTACTCAACTCCTGTTAATTTTCGGATCATGATGATCTTCATTGCATCGGGTTCTTCAGTCACAGTCACCATGATTACGTACAAGTTGAGGACGCAATCATGCTTTTACAAGTTGCTTTTGCCTGCACCTTGAACGGAGCAGTTCTACTGACGCTAGACTTCTGCAGTACATAATAAGCCCGTCAGATATGTTGGTACTTTCTAACCAAAAGCAGAGAAAGTCTAAACCAAAAATAAGCAAATCGTAAATAGTACTTGAGCGTGTCCTTAAGGATAAATGACTTTAGAAGTGAAGAAATACTTTCCACATAGTAAGAGTGCTACAATGCGAAAGTAGGGTACCATCCATCCATGACATGAAAATTAGACACCATTTAGGAGTTTATAATTAATATGTAAGAAAAGCACTTGCAGAAACAAAAATCAAGATTTTATACGTCTTGTTCATCAAGTTCCACTGTACAAGTTAGGCTGGAAACTTAAGTGGCAGCGGAAATGCTAATAGGGAACTAAACAACCAGTAATAAATGATAATCGGATAGTGTCCGACCTATATGTACCCTCCCCGGCGAAAAAAATGCAGAAACTAAATTCACAAAAACAAGCTCCAGTTAATATTCACAACAATTATTCGGTTCCACCCAGATTCCTGGGTTCAGTAAACAAATTTTCAACAATTAACAAATCACAACATATGACAATCAAACCCATCCTATATACCCCAAATGCCCTCCCCAAAACACATATCTTGTAATCGGTGAAAAACAAAAATGCATACATTTAATTTAAGATGGGGTGAGTTTCTAATATCAAAAAGCAAAATGGTTCTATCCATGGTTTATGATATATCAATATTCCATAAGGAGTACTCTTCAAAGTTGTAGTTTGTAAAGAAAATGAAGTCTTGAAACAATGTTTCAAATCCCAAATAGCAATGTGTACCCGGGTCCAAAAACGCTATAGCAAGCTAGTGGGTAACCACTATTTTGAAAGTTTCTATATAATTTACAAAGGGTGTGTATGTAGGCATATAAATTCTAATTAATTAAAAAGGCTCAAATCATCAATAAAATGTCAAGGATGTCAAACAAGTAAACACTAACAAAAATAGCACCCCAAAAAAGCCCTAAATTTCTTTTTCAACATCATCTTCAAAATCCGAGCTTTATTTACCATTTTCACAACTGTTACAGCTGCAATTTTCATTTTTGAGGATTGAGATCACAAAAATAACCCCCAAAAAAGCTCTAATGTCTTTGTTTAAGGGGCTTTTTGGAATCAACCCATAGTGCCACTGGGGCCCCTATTTGGTCCACTACAGCCGCTACTCTAAACTGCTTCATTACGGCAACCCTTGTAGTGTTCAGTTGCAGCACTGCGGCTATAGTGGTGCTTTAGTGTGCTATTTAAATATGTCATGAAGTAAATTTAAAATAAAAATTATTGTGGTCAAAATTGGTTATGAAAGTCATTTGATTGGAATGTGTCAGCATGCTGGTGAAAGCATGACCACTTCTGGTAATCCAACCAACACAAATCCTTTGTAACTACTGGAATTAGAGACAAAAAACAAGGAAAAGAATGAGAAGGGAAAACCTTGAAATGGCTCGTGAGCTCAATGTAGACACAGAGATCATCAGTCAGGCCACGACCAAACTAGGCTGACCAAACGAAAAACCAGAACTGAGCTGAAACCACTGTCTATAACATAGACTTTCTGAGTACTGTTTACAACATTACATTGCAAAGTTAGAGATAAGATATTTGCAAAGCAAAAACAGGTGTTCTGAGTGTTAATGTATTATTGTGGAAAAAAATTATCAAATGAATTAGCAGGTAGAACAACATTTTTTCTTTACTTGAATCTAAAATTTGAAACAAATAAAATCCGGAAAAATTAATTTAACAAGTAAAAGTAATTGAAATCTACAAGTTTAATATATACATTTTGGTCAAAAACTAACGGCCAAAACTAGATGGTTTATCAGAACAAATTAACAAATGCCTCAATAAAGATTAATAATAAGGAAAAACTTTTTATTTCTCAATGTATTAGATCTCCTACGAAATTTTTTCATAAGCTAAATCTCCTACGAACTTGCATACACACTGCCTCAGAATTTGAGGATCAAATGAACTTTAAATAACTAAATATAATCAGCTGTACAGCTTCTAAAGATTATCAAACCACGGAGCTAATTATCTGGCATGACAAGTCTACGTGGCGGACCATAACAGCACTTTTGGTAAATTACAGTTACACTTGTTGAAATTTCACACAACACAATCGTGTGTTATGTTTACCGTAACCTCTCTTAATTACGAAACATGTTACACTGTGATACCTACCCAATAAACACATTGCACCATGCATCTGATAGGGACTGTAATATGATTGTCTAAGTCTCACATCGATTAGTATGAGATGCTCAATGAAATATTTAAGTGTTTGGTTCTCTCTCTTTAATAGCTAGGTTTTTAGGATGAGTTCTCCATGTGCTTGGGTGCTTATTAGTGTGTCCTTCTAAGATTGGTTACTTCAGGCCATAAAAAGGCCAGAGGTATAGTACAATTTCAATAAATCACAGCATTGTTAATTTCCCTAACACTTTCTATTAAAAAGATAACTGAGTTTCAATATTCTGAGAAAAGGATGTCGCTATGCATATCAAGTACTTGCATCAAGATAACTGATTAAACATTACTTGGAGTGCATTACTGCACAGACTACAACTTTCCACTTGGAGCCTAAAAAAGAATACAGGTTAAATTGTATACCAGTTAATTTTACAGCAAAGAGGCCAACCTAACCGCCCCTGTATCACTCAAGTAAAGAAAATGGAAATGAAGCATAAGTTCAGCTACAACTAACAAGTGTTTCACCCAGCATTTTACCAGTGCATTCATATTTTAACAACAAAGACAAATCAAATTTCAGTTCTATCAATAATTTTCCAATGAATAGAATATTGACATATCACTTTCCCAGTTTCAACAATATGTACAAATAAAAACAGACATGAACTGGACCAAATGCATTTATAATTTATCTAGTGCCTCCGTGTGTGTAGAAAAAATATATATAGACATTTTAGAAATAATAAAGGAGCCAAGAGTCTAATATGTATTAACATAAAAGCTTTCACAAATCAATTCAACATGTTCATCATAAGGAAATTGAAAGTAAAGCCACATTGAACCATTATATGAAGCACACTATAAGTTTCCAAACTTAAGATTTGCATACAAAAAACCTTCTGAAGGATAAATAATAATTACAAATTGCAAATACTTACCAATGCAATCTTCCCAAGTATTACCTATATAACAGAGACTGCTAAATCTAGGTACGCAATTTGTTATGTTTGCAAGTTCATAAATCTCTTCCATGGTCCATTTTCGACATTTCTTTGTAGCAGCTCACTATCTTCTTATCTAATTCATAATATTCTTCCATTTTACTCATTCGCTTCAGATCCAAGTCAATGAAATACACCTAATATAGATCAAATAGAATTTGAAAGAAAATATAATTGTAACAAGCATCATACATATTGTTTTATAAAGATAAACATAATACAATCATTATAATTGTGGCTAAGGGAAGCAGAAATTCAAACTGGCTTCATAAGACATGAAATCGTGAGCGTGATCAAGTCATTCACAAGATATGGTCTGTGCATACACATTAAAAGCCCCATTTTGAACTGATGTGCTTTAGGTTTTAGTACTTCATGAGAGCAGACACAAATTTTCGTTCAATAAAAAATGACACTAAAGACAGTATTCAGATTTTTTAGCATTGAAAATTCATTCTCAGTTGTAACAGGGAAACCTTTGGAAGGATTTTTTTCCTTTAGCATCTGTTAGGAATTCAGTAAAGCATTACAGATATCATTCTATAGCCTCTATTTTTTTTTTGTAATTTTAGATACCTTTTGCGATAAGTTTATGCCAAACAACTATTTTAGTTTAAATACAATAGGATGTCCACTCACTCCAGAGCAGTAAATTATGAAGTGCCACATTAAAATAAAATAAATAAATTACAAATTAAGGATTAAACACTAAATATACTAATTTTAAAAGATTAAACTAAACATTAAATAAAAAACTAAAATCAAAAAACCCAAATCTTTTTTCCTATTTCAATTATTCCATTACCATCTCATTCTAGTTCTTCCACTTCATTGGAGTTTATGAATATTCTTGAGTGATTTATTATCAATAGTAATATGCTCTATAAGGATGCTTTTGGTGAAACAGTATATCAAAACAACGGTTGAACACAACATTTCAGTCCCGTGGATGTAATTTTTGTTTGATTTCTCACTGTGATCAGCGAGTTTCTCTTGGAAACAATTGAAAATAAAATATTTCAATCTGATGTTTTTCTTTCAGAGACATCCTTTATTTGGTAGAGTATGAGTAAGGCATAAGAAATTCAGACTTTCTTTTTTAATTGTAGTGTTTTATTTAATTGTTTTTTCATTTAGTTTTTGAAAAGAATTAGTATATTTATTATTTTCCTCGAATATATTATTTATTTCTTTATCACTTTGTCATTCACCACTGATCCATTCTAGAATGGTTCAACATTTCACTGTATTTAAACTCTTTTTATTCTATTTTGCACAAAAAAATCATCATTCTCAAATGAATCATGCAATGCACTGTCTATCTTATAAAAATAAATAAATAATAAAAATGTGAAGGGCTGCCTACCTTGAATTCAAAGGTTTGGTTAGTTGACTGAAGATACACGTTATCACATACAGATCCAGTATCCCCCTCTTTCCTTGGTCTAAAACATATCATAAAGCTGCAGTCTTTTGCAGTTGCTGCTACTAGAAAGTCCTTTACAATTCTCAAGCTTTCATCCAACGAAGCCGAATGTAAAGAGGTATACCTTTTCTGTTGTTCTGCATTCAATTGACTACATACCATGCACTGTTGATGACTAACATCATAATATGCATGGATGGCTCCTTCTATGTCAACATTATCAAGCTTCTGAACCTCTAGAAGCCGATCAACAACTCCTGATGTTTGCACAGCCTCAGTAACAAGAGTAAGCAAGTTCTCTGTACGCAGACCATCGTCAGATTGAATGACAGACTCAAGTGCATCTTCAAATGCTTTAGCAATACAAATGTTAGTATTTTCGGCACCGCCTCCCAGACCACCAAATATGAGAGAGCCGTTCATAAATACACGGAAATTATTTTGAGGTGAAGTGAAGAGATCCTTGATAGCTTTAAAAGTTATTTCCTTTGATCCAGAGAATAGATCAAGTGGATTGTATTCACTTAGCAAAGATATCTGCAAACATATTGGATAAAACTGTTTAAAATTTAAAGGTTAAAAAAATAATGTATGTTTAACTGAAATTATAATAACATCCATCAACAGAACAATAGATTAAATAATGACTCTGAGACTACATGATATCACCACTGGAAGAAGTATGCACTACGCAGAAACAGAATCACCAATAAAGGCAAAATTTTGTGCATGGGTACCTCTCCTTGCTGCAATTTTAGAACTTGGTGCATTTGAAAGCGAGTTATGGTCCTTTTGACAGCAGTTTCTTCAGATATGTATCTTGAAAGAGGAAGAAATCCCCATTTGGGCTACTTGTTCAGAACAACACTTAAAATGTTAACAACAAGCAAAAGAGAGAGCAAGGAGGAACAAGTTTGATACTTAATTTAAAATTTTAAAGTTTAAACTAAGTTGTTGTCTAATATTGAGAAGGCGGAGAAATTTTGACACCAAAGAATAATAATATATGACACTATAGAGAGCGTACCTTTATCTCAACAGATATGCAGGGGCTCGATCCTAGATTACCTGAAATAAACAGAGAGCTTGCAACAGAACTTTCAAATGTTTAGCAGAAGCGATGTGAAATAAGAAAATTTGGATGTGTTTACTAAATTAATATTACAAGGGATAACACCAAATAGGAAAGAGACTAGAGATTGTGGTTTTCTTGTTGGAAGTGTACTAAGCATTACTATAGAATACTGAAACGATTAGTAGCATATCTCCCGTTCAACCCTGAAACCTGCCCTCCCTTACTTCTATCTTGCTTTCATGGTGCACATTTGGATGGATGATTTCTCAGCGTAGTGCTATAAAAGGTTAACTGAAAGAAACATAGCGTCCACAGCAACTACATACTCCAGAATTCCACATGCACATAGGGTAACAATTATTCTTTGAACTGAAGCAAGTTCTCAAAGGCATCTCAATACCGTGAGTGAAGAGTGAATGATCAGACAAGAGAAGCACAGAATCACGATGCATGTCGACCAGTGCATTATCAACTCTCCAAGCAGGACGTTGATAGATAACTTTCTTTTCAATCGATTCAAGAAATTCCCTCGTCACCCCCACAAGCATCTAAACAAAGTAACGAAGGATAAGTGAGAGTCAGAGATCATAATCACTAACCATTAATCTCATATAAGATCTTCCGCACTATACACAAAGGTGGCATGGATGATTTATTAATTAACGAACTATCAAAAATCGCTGAGTAGTACATTTACCAATAACAAAATCAATCACAATAGAATGTTGGGGATTCGGGGGGCAACACAACTCAACACATACCCCGGCATCAACAAATTTGGAACCAAGCAATGGCTTCATAACGTGGTGGACAAAGTGTTGGTTAGCAATCTCATTGTCCGGCGATGAAATGAGTTCGTGAACGTCTTTCCAAAGCAGACGTTCATGCGCAGTCAAGGCAGAGGGGCTCCTCATAGTCATGACCTCAGCGCCACTCCTCGGAGCCTTACGAATGCGCATCACTTTCCCAATCTGCAACATCAATACCATTACCAATGTACCATTGATCAAGCTTCCATTATGATACATTTCAATTAAAACAAAAGAATTGAGGAACGTACAAACGTAGGAAACGATCCGGTGTATGCAAGAACAAGATTAGCAGCTCCTTCGCCCCGGTAAACCCACTTACCTGCGTCCTCTTCCTGTAAAATGACCTCCATCAAACAGCCTTTGCCTAAGAAAACGAACGATTATGAGTGAAGCATTTCATCGAACACTATCAAGACACTCCAAATCAATCATAGGAAAAATTCAAATACCTAACAACTAGAATGCACTGAGAAACAAAAAACAAAAACCTGTTGGCCACTGTGTCCAGCTCTAGTAATTGCGGCTCAAATCCTTCATTTGTTGTAATTCTGACGTGATTCGACTGCAATATTATTTTGTTTTCTTAGAAACATATATTGGAAATGGATGTACTTCAGTCTAACAGAATTATTATTTTTACCGGATGTCAACCTTTCAACATTACTTGGTCTAAAACTTTTTATAATTCAATTATAGATTCCTTTAAAAAAATAAAGTTATAATTTATTTAGTAATCACTTGAAATCAACCCACTAAAATTAGCCTCACTACTTGGGAGTCACTACGTACCGTTGATAGTTACATGTTCAATCACCACCATCTTCAATTGCAATGGTTTCTCTAAACATTTGCGCAAGACTAATTAATAATTTCTTTGAATTCCATCAAGTTAAAGACAAATTAATTTAAGACACGTTTTCGATAATCTTCTCCAAAAAAAAAAAAACAATAAATTTAATTTCTTTATAAGTTAAAACCAACACCGTTAACTTAAATATAGTTTTATAAATAAGCCTAAGATGATGTTGTCCACCAAAAAAATATGATGATTATAGTCTAATAATTTCAGAGTATTTAATAATTTCTTATTTGCAATGGTTAACGATGTGACCATGTGAAAATATAAACGAGTTGAACAAAACTTTTTAAATCTTTAAAAGAATAGGATTAAATTTTTTTTAATACTAATTATTTTAACATTCTAAAAGAAAAAGTTTAAAAAAAAATTAAAATGAAATTGTGATATATTTGAATATAAATTATTTTATTAATAAATAAAAAGACTTGATTAGATTAAACAAGTAATGCAACATTGTCCCACTTCAGTCTCAAAGTGGAAGCCTCAATGTTTCAAAACATACTCCAGTGCATGTCGATCATATAATATAAGGGTGGCAATTAGAACCGGACCTGACGGACCTGCCCGCAAGCTCGCACAAATTATGTCAAATTATGTGGGAGAAGCCTGGAAATTGAACCCACAAACACGATCTAGCCCGGCCCGCGGCCCACACCGATTGGCCCGCGGCCCGCATAAACTTAAGTTATTGCACATGCACTTATGTGCTGTTGTTGCTGAGTGAGAGTGAGAAACCAAGCAAAGCAAACCCCGTAAAGCAAAAACATTCCGCCCCTTTCCTTACTTTCTTTTGCCCTAAAAACGCAATCAGTTCCTTGAGCGCACAATGCATCCATCCAATTCACGTCGCTGACCAACCCAATCACAGCCAACGCCGCTGCCGCCGAACGGTCTCCTCCCATCGACGACGACCACTGCACCGCAAGCCACAGGAGCGCACCCCTCCACCCTTTCACGAGTCACGCCCACCGCAGCGCAGCGCAGAAGCTTCTCCCTCCATCCCTTTCATGATTCACGGCCACCGCGGCGCAGCGCAGGAGCTTCTCCTTCCATCCCTTTCACGATTCACAGCGCAACGCAAAAGCTCCTCCATCCCTTTCACGATTCACGAGCACCTCCACCCCTTTGTTGATTCCCGGCTACCGCGGCGTAGTAGTGGCTCTCCTCGACCACTTTCACGATTCACGGTGGTCACCGCACCGCAAGCCATTCACGATCATCACCGCACCAACAATCACACAGGTTTTGAGTCTTCCCTTCGATTTCATTTTTGTTGCTTTCTATGAATCTGCAATAGCTTGTATTGATGCTGAATTAGTGTTTATTGCTCAAGTGGTTTGCTATTGAAATTGAATTGGGTTCGTTTGAAGTGTGTGTTGCTTTACATTGTTACTGCTTGAAATGTGTGTTCATTTCGCTGTTGTTGTGTGTTGCCCTTGCCCTTGCTCAATTGTTGGATGCTGCTGATTTGGTTTGGTAATGTGTGTATTGTATCAGGAAATTGAATTAGATTAATTTAGAAACAAGATTGGCTGATAAGGATGATGTTAACATACCTCTTTGTGAAAATGAAATTGAAGAAGATGATACCGAAAAACAGTCTGAAACGATTGAGATTGATAAAAGTTGAAATAAGGCTAGCACAGCTGATTGTTGGAGGTATTTTAGTAAGTTTGGGGAGGATAAGGATAAGGCAAAGTGTAATGGTTGCAACAAAGCTTTTGTGTGTGGTGGAAGAAAATATGGAACTTCACATTTGAATCGGCATATTATGAAGTGTGATAAAATCAAAACTGAAGATATTGGTCAAATGATGTTAGATATGCAAGGAAAATTGAAGGCAAAGAAAATAGATCAATCACTACACCGTCAGTTGTTGTGTGAACTAATTGTTAGGCACAATTTGCCTTATAAATTTGTTGAGTATCCTGAACTTATAAATTGGATTAGGTACTTGTGTCCTTATGCAGTTATGGTTAGTAGAAACACTATTAAGGCAGATATTGGGAGACTCTATGACAAAGAAAAGTTAATTCTTAAAAATCTGCTTCTTTCCATTTCTAGTAGGATATGCTTGACTTCTGATTTGTGGACATCTATTAACACTGAGGGATTCATAGCTTTGACTGCCAATTTTGTGGACTTGAGTTGGAAACTAAATAGCAAACTTCTTAACTTTTGTCACATGCCCCCCCACACACACAAGTTTGGAGTTGTCTAAGAAAGTTTATGAACTTTTGCAAGAGTGGGATTCATTCCTACTTACTATTTATTTTTTTTGGTTTGAATATATGCAGAAGATGTAGAAAATATTAGTTACAAAAATGTGGTGGTAAATGAAGGGTCCTCCGGTGTTGCTTCCAATGTTATAAGCATGGAAGATGAAGAACAATAGACTACAACCATGAAGATTTCTATGTTGGACTGTTTTTTATTTGAACTTTGTTGGTTTGGTGTTTTCGTGTTCTAGGACCACTTTTATGGACTCTTTTATGTTGTTATTGCACTTCATATGATGTCCAGAACTTGTTTGTTACACTTGTTTAATGCTCCAAGACTTCATTTTATAGACTGTTTTTTATGTTGTTTATTGCACTTGTCTAGGTTTTGGTTGATTGCACTGTTATAATACTCCAACAATCATGTTATTGCACTGTTTTTATGTTTTTTCTGCACTGTTTTTATGTCCAGGATTGCTTCAAAATGGTTAGAATGCTTTTTAGTAAAAAAAAAATTGTCCAAACTGTGCGGGCCAACGTATAAGCAGGCGGGCCAGAGTATGTGACCCGCATAAAATGTGCGGGTCGGATCGGGTCGGCCTGCGTTGTGCGGGCCTTATGCGGGCTAGGGGTGTCAAAACGGGCTAGCCCAGCCCGTTTTGGCCCGTTGAAAACAGGCCGGGACGGGCCAGCCCATTAAGAGAAAAAAGGCCAGAAACTTCAACCCGACCCATCCCGTGATGGGCTAACGGGCCAGCCCGTATACCTGTGATTTGAAAAAAAAAATGGCAATACCAATAGCAAAAACAAATACCAATAGCAGAAACAGAGACCAATACGCACATAGGGCATGGATGCTTTCTGCTTTCTCCTTCTTTTGACAGAACTACAAATAAAATAATGCATGACAGTTTCCCATACAGTTCTCACAATTTCTCTGTGATCATACATATATATATATATATACACATACATATATATATATATATGTATGTGTATATATGTATGTATGTATATATATACATACATACATATACACACATACATATATATATATACATATATATATATATATATATATATATATATATATATATATATATATATATATATATATATTACTTGTATTGATACATATATGTGTTTCAACAATTTACTTATAATTGATGATGCTGAATTCTATTCATATATGTGTTTCGATAGAGAAGTCATCATCAGGAATGAGGCCACCACGAACTCTCAATATTTTCCCATCTGAGTCTATGCACGTAGTGCCACTACCCAATTCTAAGGTACCAAACATATAACAATGGCAGAATTGAGGAATCGAAAAATATATAGCAGAAACAGAGACCAATCAGATTCAGTACAAACAATAATTCAATGTCATTGGCAGTAGCAGAAGAACACAACAATTAGGGCAGGAAGGGGAATCGAAAATTCAAAATCACCATGGTAGTAGCAGAACCAGAAATTAGGGCACAAAGTGGAATCGAAAATTGAAAATTGGGAACGAACCTGCGTCGCCGTCAATGTCGCCACCAATGGGGTCACCACGTCGTCGTCGTTGTCTTCCACCGTCGGAGATTAGATGCGAAGTGGGAGAGATCGTTGTTCGCGTTGATCGCTGCTCGCTTCGTGATGATCGTTGTTCGTCTTTCGTGGGTCACTGTACGCCGTCGCCGTCTTCTTCCATGGCTCACGTCGTCGTCGTCGCCAGTCACCTGTGCGTAGTGGTCTGTAGTGTTGCGTAGTGATGCGTGGTGGACCGGTGATGCGTGGTGGTGTGCGTCTGGCCTGAAGGAGAAAAATGATTTGGGGGAAAAGAAAAGAAACTCCAAAGAAAAGAAAACTTAAGTTATCTTACGGGCCAGCCTTTCATCACACATGGGTCAGCCTTTCATCACACACGAGTCAGCCTTTCATTAATTTTTTTTTTCACACAGGGGTTACAGGCCAGCCTACGGCTAGCCCGTCATGCAGCCCGACCTATTGACGGGCCAGATTGGCTGGATTAGAATGGGTCACGGGTTGAAAATTCTGACCCAACCCGTTCCTTTAATAACGGGCTAAGGAACTGGCCTGTTGGAATCAGCCCGTATTGTCACCCCTAGTTAGATCCCTTAAGGATAAAGGAAGATTTGAAGGAATATTATTGATTACGTCCTATGTATTTGTTAGTCATAATTGTAAAACTTTGTTAAAGAACCTTTTTCTTATTGGCATGGAAAGATAAATATATTTTTCATAACTCAAATTAAATTAGATAAAGCATTTAGATAATCTACTTTTAATCGGATAACCACTTTAATAAAATAAAATAAAATAACTTAAAAATAAGACATCTTTCGCATTAATAGATTAGGCTAAGTAGCTAATTGATTTTATTAGAAGAAAACTAGTAGAATAAATCTTTTATATTCAGTCGTCTAGTATTTTATCGATTGCATAAGTGATCTTGTAAAAATCATCATGTCTCACTTAATCGATTATAGGTTTAGTATCTAATCGATAATAACTATGTTTGAAATCTTATAAATTTTCTTTTGGATCTTGAAATGTTTTGTATAAAAAAGTTTTGTATCTTTGAGTACTTTGCATAGGAATTAATATTGATTGTTTCGGTACATTTTTCACTAAGCTTATCATACAACAGGATGTAAATTCTTAAAGAATCGAATAGGTATACAAAATTTTGTGTTAATCACCTCTCTTTTAATAATCTTTTTGATATGAAAATGGCCATTAAATCTCCAACTTGAATATTACATCAATAAGTTTTCAAAAAATTTTCATTTTAACGAAAGAACTTAATTTTATCAAATTTAACCAATTCACCCCTCCATTTTTAGTTGAATGAGCCTATTTCTCATTTTAACATCCTAAACCAGTACCATGTATGCCATGAAAGTACTATGTTAATTGCTTGAACCCTCTACTATCAAACACAACATAATAATCTAAATTAAGAAAAATAATTACAAAATTTTACTTTAGAAAGTGCAAGATTAAGGTATCATTATTTGTAAAAATACACCTCGTGATAACTTTACAAATACATTTTTTTTATGAGGGTTCTAATAACTAATTAGTTGTAGTGAATTTCTTCCAAGGACTATATGATGTTGAAGAATAAAGTCCTCAAATAACATGTGAGTCTCCACCATAACCATAACCAATATGAATTCCACATTTATGATAAAACAATGAAGTATCTAAACAAGTAGTTACGAGACCTAAACAAAACAAGAAAAGATTTATTTACAAACTTTTGATATTCATGCATAATATTAGATTTCATGACATTAAGTTAAAAAAAATATATTCATAAAAATAGTATAATCATTCAATCCAAAATTTCAAAGCAATAAACCAAATTATGACATAAGGTATTCAAGATTGTTAAGTGTTTAACATGGATAATTATGAAACCTATGCATAATAGGTTTTCATGTCTTCCAAATGAACACATTGTTGTATTCTTTTCTAATTATAATTTGATGGCGTCAAATAAACTATAGTCTTTCTAATTGTTGTTACAATTAAGAAAATCTATCCATGTATTGATTCAACATAGCAAAATTCATTGTTATGAAATTGAATAATGTGAAGTGTTTTAGTTGTTCTCTCAACATTTTCATCAATATTTATAAAAGAAAAAATGGTAACTCTAATTAAAACTCACCTGAGAAAGTTTAACGCTGAGGACACCACCATTACAAAAACATAGTTCCTAACTTCCTATGTTATAACGAGATGTTATTGTGATTGGAAACATAAATGAAAAGAAAAGATCCCAATATGACTACACTATTTTTCTAATTTATTATTGGTTGTCCTTATTTTTCGTTCATAATTATGAATCTTCTCTTCCCCTCACAAATCATTATCCTATGCGATATTTCTTTTAGGAAGACTAAGTCCTCAAATCTTTAAATTGATTTTACATTTACATTTATAAAATTTACTACAAATTTGTCTACCTTTACGTTTGAAACCCAATATTTATTTTATACGTTATTTTTCTTTTCATTCCATGATTTGCAAGTTTTTTATTTTGAAAGCTTTTCATAGATAATGGTTAAACATTCACTTAAACAATTTTCTAGTGCTTTAACTTTAATATTGTCCTCTTTGTGGTGAGTATATGCTAGGGGTTCCGATGCTAAAATCAATTTAAGTTCGATCGGTCAAAGCACTTCATGATGTAATAAATGTGTAATGAATGTATCAATAATCATACATTTGACCTATATTTATAGTTTTTTTCTATGAACTTTTGATTAAGAACGACCTAACTTCCTTTGAACTTGTTTACCAACTTGTTTAGGCTAGTTGTGTATTTAGCTGATTTTAACAATGACGGTCTATTTTCTCTACAACCATTCAATAAGTTATATCAACTTCATCCGACTTGCTGTGCATATGTGCCAAAATATAAACATAAATTACATGTTCCATTTAGATAAACAAGACCAAAGCATTAATCATACAAAATGTAATGTTCCTTAATTGCACCGGTGATACCCATAATTTTATTTTATATCAGTATAAATTAACATCATGTTGTATAGAAGCAAAAGATAACACAAATGACCTAACTTATGCTTATTATTAAGTGCCATGTCTACAAACATATGAAAATAAAACATGTGAACTTAAAAAAACACTTGCCAAACCATACACATGAAATTCACTTTTGAGACAACAAATTAAGAAAATTTAACATAAATAGTTAAAACTATTTTTGCTCTTCATTATTTGTTTGTTACTTTAATACTTAACATGATCTTGACCAACATGCAAATTTGTTTCTTTGTAAAACTAGACTGAACATATTTTTTTTAATCTTAAATAATTTTATTTTATGTTTAATAACTTTTTTATAGAAATTTCATGACTTACTAGAGTTTTATAAGCTTTCTCAAATTATATTAAAGTTTAACGTTAAAATTAAAAATAATTCGATAAAACCCATGTTTAAAATATATTAAAAAATAATTTTGTAATGATGACCTAATATTAAAATTAACATTTAAAAATAAACTATAAAACATAATGATTTTAAGTAAAAATACATTTCTAAAAATAGACTATTGAATTAAAAAGTACAAATAACATAATATTTTAAGTTATTCATGTTTAATATATTACATAGGTTTTTTTTTATATTCAAGTGGTCGAAGTATATTATAAATATTAATTGTGAAACTTTAAATTTATATATCATTATATCTTTAGAGATCAAGTATCTGTTCATAATGTATTAAAATATTATTTTATAATGGTCCAACATTACTTTAATATACCTAAAATATAGAGACAAAAATCAAATTTTAAACCGTAAATAAAATATACCTATTTTCAATAAAACCCAAATTTTAAAATACGTTATTGAGTGCAATAATACTCACTTAAAGAATTATCTTATTTTTATTAAATAAAGAATAAGTATATCAAATTAAATTATGCATTTAAAGAATAAAATTAACTTAAATTAATTTTTTTATCTACTTAATTACATTAATTAATAATTTTCTGTTTTACAAAAATAAGGAGAAAAAGAACATTTAAGGAAATCTCATTGATTTAAAATTTGCACATATTATTTTCAAATAAACCAAATATATTCCTACTGACTAAATACGCATGTAGTACTAATTTAAAATTACTTGAGCAAATACTTGGTAATTATAAATATATTTCATTTTATTTTTACTTGGTAATTATAAGTATATCAAATTAAATTATGCATTTAAAGAATAAAATTAACTTCAATTAATTTTTTTGTCTACTTAATTACATTAATTAATAATTTTCTGTTTTACAAGAATAAGGAGAAAAAGAACATTTAAGAAAATCTCATTGATTTAAAATTTGCACATATTATTTCAAAAAAACCAAATATATTCCTACCGACTAAATACGCATGTAGTACTAATTTAAAATTACTTGAGCAAATACTTGGTAATTATAAATATATTTCATTTTATTTTGAATATTGATGGCTATATTTAAAGCTTACGTGCCTTAAGATTAATTGTTAAATTATTTTCATACACTGCATCACACTATCTATATAGTACTTTTGCTAACAACTGAATTCAAATTAAAATGAAATAAACGTACAAATTAAGAAAAAAAAACAGCTATGAAATGAATTCAAATTAAAATAAAACAAACGTACAAATCAAATTAAAATAAAATAAACGAACAAATGAAGAATAGAAATTTCATTGGAAAACAATTGAAAGATAGGAACGTAATATTTACACGAAATTTCATCTGACATCCGTAGTGATTAACAGAATAATTAAACCCCTCAAAATATATTTCCTTACTGATTAACAAAATAATTAAACATTTCGAAATCTCGTAAATTTTTTTCTTAAAATCTACCACCGTTACTATGAATATTTATATTATAGAATAATTTTGCTATTCATTATAACAAACTTTGAAAACAATGAATGCACATTATCTTTACGCAATTTCTAAACTCACGTTGAGAAGGCCGAAAAATAGTACAGTCTAGGTTTAGAAAATTGTAAACAGCTGATTATACTGCTAAAGAAAATACCTTGGATAAACCATGAAAATTAAATGTTAACACAAAAATACAGGCTGAAAACGAAATTGGGCATAAATAAGGATAACTCCACTCCAAAAATATCCAAAATTTGTGATCTAGATGCATGTTAAAACACCTATTAATGAAGTTTCACTCATCATCATCGTCGTCTTCATCGTTATCAGCAGCAGAGTTGAGAGCCTGCAAGCGTGCAACCAACTTGGCCTTCCTCTCTTCATAAGTAAGCTTCTTCAGGTTGTACCTACGCAAAGATGGAAATATTTTCAGAAACATTCTCCAGACCAGACATTTCCAATGTCAAAGCAAATAATAAAGCACAAATTAGATTAAAAACGTACGATTACTAAATATACTGCTAATCCTGAAACTTTAGCAAATCCAAAAAATTGATTGAATATACATATTTCATTATTTGTAGAGTATATTACCTCTTGTGCTCCTTTGGTGGCTCTTTCTCAGATTTCTTGAAAGTAGGATCTGCACGAATGGCAGCATGAACCTTCTTATAGAGCTCCTCCAGACCATCAGCCTCTATTCCACGCTTGATATACTCACTGAAGTGTGTCTGGTATTTTTCTGGCTCATCTTCCATCAAGCTCTGCAAAAAAAATAAAAAATAAAATATTGCGCCAAAACATTGCACAAGCACGATGCTAAATAAAATCTGTCTATACCTTCATATAAGAAGCAACATGTCCACCAAAGACATATTTGCGATGAACATCGGCATCAAGCTCCTTCTTATCCTTGTCAAATCCAGCAAACCTTTTGTCACTGTGAGGAATATCCAAACCCCCATCCAAAGCTCCCTGTAAACGATTACAATTATTCAATTTGTCAACTAATAAATCAGAAATCAAACCAAGCAGCATTGCATATAAATATAGGTCACCTTAAGGGCACCAAAAACACGATTTCCTGTTGTAGTCCTGATAAGACCAACATCAAGGAGAGCACGGAATGGTCTCCTGGTATCAGCTGGTTCAACTGAATAATCCTCGCCAGTGGCCTAAAGAGTAAAACAAATCAACTAAATAAGATGTAAAAACAAATATAAACACAAATCATAACAAACTCCTATACCTCAACATTCCCTTCATACTCCTCGTCCATTTCAAGCTTTTTAAGCACTCGACGGGCCAATAAGAGCCCAGTGCAATAAGCTGATCACAAACCCAAAAGAATGAGATATATGCACAAAACACTCGAATGATAAGAGGGTTGGGGAGATAAAGTATTGCAGAAAATACCTGCGGCATAGTTTGTAAGGCCTACTTCAAGACCATAACGTGGCAGCTCATGTGCATATGCTGCAGCAAGGACAATATCGCCAGCAATGCTAGCAGATGTTATTTGGGCTATGACGTCCTTGTTGGTCTAATAAAAAGGTCAAGTTTTATACAAATAACAAAACATATACCAGTAAAATAACTTATTCACATGATATGCCCTAATATGTCTCACTATAAAAACTATAAAAATACGACGATTAATAAATTCTAAACGCGTAAAACCATCTCGAAAGTAGGATACAAATCGAACCACAAAGCGATACTTTGGGGTGTTGTACTTGTTCTTATCCTGGTTAATCAACCGAATCCTGGCACGGTAATCGGTTTTTCCCTCTGCGAAAAATAAGATCACAATTATAAAAAAATGTATGGAAGAAACAATATAGACATTAAAAACAAAGAAGCAAAACAAGCAACACACCTCTTCTTCTCTTAAACTTCACTTGATATCTCTTGAAGTAGGCCCTTGATTTCTGAGCCTTAACAAACGCCTTTGATACACACACAAATGTAGTTAAAAATTAGGTCAGAAAAGAGGCATAGGATAATCCACACACTTTGCAGAGCTTGGTTTGAAACAGATCCGTTATTTTACCAACCGCATAAAACATAAAAACTCAGAAAAAATCAGAAACAATGGAAAACGGTGCAAAACCCCATCATAATTGAAAACTTAAGAAGAGAGGACGTAAACGCATTCATTGAATTGGAACTCAGTTCCACGACCTACTTCTTTGAAGTCTTGTTCTGGGACTAGAGACCTATGGGATTGATGCCGAGACTAAATTCAAAACTAGAGATTGCTCATCTAATTCAGAAAAATGTAATCAGAATTACCCAAAAACCCTATCTATAACAAACAATAAAAGCAAATCACAAACTAAAACATGTATAACTGAAGTTCATATTCTGCACGGAATAACATGGTATCTGAGGAGATGAAAGAAGAAGGATCCAATACGCACCATTGCTCTGAAGCAGGATCTCTTCCCACGACTGTGACTGATGGAAGGGTGAAACCAATCTAAGGTTTGTCAACGTTTTGCTTACAAGACTTGTGGGTAAGGTTTGTTGTGGGCTTAGGGTTTTGTAGGCCCAAATGGGTTTATGGTTTTGGACTTCGTCATCTACTGTAATCTAGTATTTTAGAATGTTATTATACTAAGAAAATTAATTACGGAAAACTCAAAAATACCCCTATTTAGTTATGCCACAACTCTTTTGTGGTTAAATTTACCATGCTGCCCTTTATTCTTATTCACATTCCCCATCTTTTTTGTTGGTTTTGTTGTAGTTTTATTTTTTCTTGTCAGCTAATGCTTTGAACGCTTTTGCTTCTTTTTTTTTTCTGAATTTTTTTATTGATAGTTAGTTGCTATTATTATTGGATTTAACATATTTCTATGTTTTTTGTTGCAAGTTTTATTGCATTATTTTTTTAGTTGATGGGTATTTTTGTAAGGTGAATTGTTTTTGAATCTGGGATCATTTTCAACGTTTTTGTTTCCTTTTATCTAGAGCCGTTAAAATGGATCGGCCGGCCTGTTTGATTCGACTCACCACGGGTTGGCCATTTAGTGGGTCAACCTAATCCAACTTATTTATAAGTGAGCTAAAAAATTTTGAACCTGGTCTGACCCACCACGGATTGGTGGGTTAAACGGGTTTGCTCACTAGTCCACTTAATTAAATAATATAATTTTTTTCTTAAGTCATAAATTATAATTCAGATTAAAATTTAAATAAACTTCAATACAATCTGAATACAATCCAAAATGATGTTAAACTTCAATACGAACCAAAATTAAAACAAAAAAAAAAACAAATTACTATCTAAGATCAAAGCATTCTTGTCACTTGTCCAACTATAATATTAGAGTCTTAAATGGATAAATTCACAACATTTCATCTCTTGAAGCATCTTTTTTATTGCTATCTATTTGGAATTGAAGCTAGGTTTCCATTTGTCAACCCACTATTGTGTTTGGTTAAAAAAACAACCCAACATAATGTGTGTGACCATATGGGTTGGTGGGCCAATTCAGCTCACCACGGGTTCAACTCGGATGAGTCGAATTCTTGGTGGATCGGGTCAAAAATTGACCCATATTGACATTTGTAACAAAATTTCAACCCAATTCGGTATAAACCCATGGTGGGCCAGATTGACCCACAAGTTCTAACCCACTTTGATAACTCTATTTTTATCATGTATTTTTTTATCACGCTGCTCGGTATGGTTATGTATTTTTTTGAGTGAAAAAATAATATGGAAATTGTTAGTAGATGAAATTTATGTCCCATCTTTGTTGGTGGACAAATATACGTATATCTATATTCGTTTATCCACTCTTTTCAAATATTAATTAATTTTTTTTATAGAAAATAAAAATTACAGATAAAAGAATGATATTATTAAATATTTAAGGTATAAATATATCTATTTTTTCAATGTTAGACATCATGAAATTCAAATAATATAAATATTAAATAAAAGCATTAAATAACAGATAGATAGAATATTGTATAAAAGAATAAAATTAATCAAATATATTTTGAAAATAACTTGAAACTATAAAAAGAATAAATTATTTAATAAATTTAAATATTTTAGTAATTTAAAATAAATATAAATACATAATATTCATGTAAAGATATAACGTGAAAATCAAGATAGGTTAAAATATTGACCGTGGATAGAGTTTATTTGTGTGTCATCCTAAAACATTATTTCATATTTGTTATTTTTTTAATTTTTAAAAGAAAATAATAACAGTCCCAATCATAAGGCGATCCTAGAAGAAAATATTAGAAATGTAGAACGTTCCACGAGGGCTTTTCCAATCATTCAACGACATTTACAGTAGCCACACGTGACGTGTACTCACTATCATCCAAGTGTGAATACTAGATAAAAGATTATCTTAAATAAATATAACTTAGATTAAATTGGTACACATCTTTTAAACATAGTCTTAAGTTCGATATTTGTAGATAGAAGAACAAAACAGTGCATGAAGAGAAAAAGAAAAAAACACCCAAGTATTCTACGTAATTGTAATAATTAATCAAATCAAATAAAACACGTTTAAATATGTAATTAAAACAACCTATTTCGTTTGATTTATTTAAAATAACTATTTTCATAATATAATTAAAACCATAAATTTATACCATTCTGTATTTAAGTTAATAACAGAATGAATTGGTTTGTTTGGACAGTAAGTCATATCCTTAATTATAACCAAATTAATTTTAAATAAATTTGGATTTTTTGAACGTAAAGAAATCATGTATTACCTAAGCGAAAAAGTAATACGAAACTGCAAAAAAAAAATGTTGAATAATCATGCACCGCATAATTTCGAATTTCATATAGAGTCTAATAAAACGAGTTAATTAGCTAATCTACTACTTTATTTCTTATAGAGAAACATTTCCTCTGTGAAGATTATAATCTTCTATGATTATTCAAATTACATAAACCAAATAAAGTCGGCCTGCAAGGTTAAAATTATTACTATATACACTTATTAATATTTTAATAATACTTTTTTATTTTTTAAATTAAGTATTAATATATATTATTATATTACTAAAGCTTTATGATTAAAATGATTTATAAAGTGAAATTTTTAAGGGTGTCAGTATATTTTTGTTATTTATATAATAACATTCAATGGTTTTTTATCATTCAGATTATAATCTCTAAAATTACTTCAATCCAAATAAATTTGTTATTTATATAATAACATTCAATGGTTTTTTATCATTCAGATTATAATCTCTAAAATTAATTCAATCCAAATAAATGTACACCGGGTAGTTTAGTTTAGTTGCAAAGACATGTCAAAAGGTAATTATTATAGCCACACAACATGAGAAATTGCTTGCAAAAGTATAGAAATCAAAATAAAGAAAAGGTGAGAATACCTCAACTCAGATACCATTGGAAAGTTCACACCAATATAGTTAATACACAACCAATTATACAGAGTGTGACAACCCTATCTTTAAAGTCTAAGCTAGTTCCCTAATACTCATCAATTTACAAACTTCTTTAAAATTGTCATCCATTTCTGTCAATTCTAATAAAATACAGAGTTTATGTCCTAAGAAACTGACAAGCAAAGAATTAGTTCTGGTCTATAGATGGATTTAGGTTGTAAAACTCAGCTGATCCATCCCTCTGAAAACTGTTGTTAGCACCAAGCTGTAATTTTGGACTTGTAATATGCCAAAATTACAAAATAAGCCAGTGCAATTACTGGTTTCACCCAGCAGCAACAGCATCAGCTCTAGGATTTGTATCCAGTAGTTGATGCAGCTTTGCACCAGAATTTGGTTTGTTCTCACAGAAATCACTCTCAGTGTCTGCACTTCTATCGTTAGAACTGGAATTATTAACTCTTGATAGCAAGTTCTCAGTACTCACAGGTGTAGACCTCTTGCTGTCAATGCTGTCCAAAATTATCTCTTCCCTTTGTCCCAGTTGAGTGTTTATCAGTTTTTCCTGAGTCAAAATCAAAGAAGTACTCAATATCACAGAATAACTATGAAATGTCACAATAGTATGAAGAAATATTATAGCAATACCCTCAATGCAGAATTTTCCATCCTCATCTGCTCAGAACCTTCAGTCAATTTAGTTATTTCTGACTTCAGTGACACATTTTCAGCAGTTAACATCTCAACTTTTCGTGCCAATTCTTCAGTCTCGGCCTAAACAGAGAAAATATGAGCATTATTCATCAACTTTTCTCTTGTCAGATCAACCCTTTTCCTATTTAGTTTTTCAATTTCAATTTTTGAGGCTTACATGCAGGGAACTGATTAAGCATGTGATAGGAAAGAAACCAAGCAATTCATGTCTTTTACCAGGCAACAATAAAAAACTATGGAAGATTTGCAAGTCAACAAAAGAATAATTCATACCTGCTTCCTCAGCCTGGACCTTCTAGCAGATTCACGGTTAGATTGTTTCCTCCTCTCCCGTTTCAACTCACGCTCATTCTAAGATATCCAAACATACACACAGGAGATAATTTGCCATCAGTAAAAGATTGAGGGTGAAACATAATTATTCTAGTATGTTTCACAAGCATCTCTATGTACTAAACATCATATGAAACATTAGAATGAACCATTATCTGACCAGACCTGTAACCAAGCTTCAGGAGGCACAGCTGCACAAGGTTGTGGGGCACTCGTGAGATTTTCCTTAGAATGAACAGTCAAAGAGTTCCTAAGCTCCAGTGCTGTGGTCATACCTGAAGAAATTACAGGACCAACAAACTTTCCTGCAATACTAGCTGGGGTAGCAGGCATAATCATTTTCGAAGATGCAGTCTCTTTGGAGATCGGGCCATCTTGTGTCTCAGTTTTCCCTTCTCCATCTGCTTGTACAGTGTGATAAAATATAACCATCAAAACACATATTAAGTAAACAACTTAACTCCTCAAATTAATAGTTTAAGATGTTTAAATATCATGCAAGTGTGTCATTTTCTTCTCAATTTCTTACAAAAGGACCTCAAAAGCTTGACTGTATTTAGACTGAAATCCCGGTAAAAGGCCATCCAAGTATAATTGTGATCCAAGACAACTAAATCATTCATCAAGATGCAACAGTGAATAGGACTGTTAGAGTCATACCAGTGGTTGATGTTTCCTCTCGGCTTCTTTTCATTTTTGTTTGATTAGCCTGAACATACAATTATCAAATAGCATAAAAATTAACTCTTCAATTTGTAGAATCATTCTAAATGAAACACTGTTATTGCACAAGGACAAGAAAAAATATGTTAATAGTGAGAGTTTTCTCACCCCTGCAGTGTTGCCATCACTTCCATCGCTAGAACCCTCAGTATCCACACTGTTCATATAATCATAAAATTATTCAGTTACTCATCAACTAACTAGTATAAGTCCTGGACCAAAATTCTCTTACACGGGAGAAGAGGGAAGTAGAGTTCATTCTGGTAATAATCATATAGAAGGAATTTGGATCAACAAACCTCTGTGACAGCCTGTTTTCAGCTCCAAGCTCAGCACTCTCTGCATTGCAATTGCCTATTGACATTGCAAGCCCATCAAATCCTTTCAATTTCTTCATTAACCCCTGATCAGTATTTCCAGATAATTTTGTAGGTGAATCTACACTTGAAGGAGTCCCAGCCTGCATCATTTTTCCATGTAAAAATCATCATAATTCATAGTATTCGGGAATCATCATAAGATTAGGAACTAAGAAGACAGTTAAGAGACAATCAAAACTTACAGCAGGTGGAGATGGAACTCCCTGGCCGTGTGAATGTGTCCCCTACATTATACCAATATAATTTATGAGTACATAGAAAATTTTCCAATCACGAAGGTTTGTTATTACATTAAGAAGATCAAAGAATCAAAAGGTCAATAACAGCTGAAATGCACCCACATATAAATAACATGAAAATATCAAGGAAAAAAGGAGTCACGTCTTCACATATTCCTAACCCTTAAAAGTAAAGATTTATAAATAAGTACACTTACAATAGCAACTGCAGGGTGAGTATAGACCCCTCCAGGAGGATAAAATGCTGCATAAGGGGGCCCATAAGGTGGCATCATAGGCTGGAAGAAACAAAAAGTTGGCAAATTATTCATCCCTTCCATCTAGGATATATAACAGGAACATCCAAAAAAGCATAGAAATGGTAATGGTAAAACAAAATAAATGTTTCTTGGGGGCACTACCTGTGGCGGACCCCACATGAATGGGTGTGGAGCATGACCAGAAGCCACAGTCGAGTTGAAGTATGGAGGAATGTTGACTCTTGGCCCATAATACTAATATATGGCAAAAATGGTTAGCAATTCGCAAGTGGGAAAAAAATAATAGGTTTCATCAGATCATTGGTTTAAGAATAGCTAAAAATAGAAATACATGGACTAAAAGTGTTGATTGATCAAGTGAGTTTACACTGCTACAATCTTCTATTGGGACAAAACTTAAACTACTAAATTTTTTAGATTACATTAAAGCTATTTAGCTAAAACAATGAGTTTGACATGAAGACTTGTGTAATTAAGGCACAAAGGAAATGATGGCAGGAGGTAGGTAACCTGCATGGCAGCCCAATCAGGATAGACATGAATGTTAGGCTGATTTGTCTGATTGGTCTGATCCTGTCAACAAGGTTAGAAATAAGGATTTAGGAAGACGCTTTATAAAATGTGTCCTCACACATAGTACATAAACCAGTTCTCAGCTTACAGTTGTTGCTGGTGAAGAAGGACTTCCAGTTTTAACAGATTTCCCTTCCTCACTGTTTCCCATGAGGCAATCACCAGAAGAAAAGCACCGAGTCAAATATGTCCCAACAAGTTATTCAGCTGCATTCAAAGAAGCTATGTTGTTGTCAGTAAGAAAATGTTGCAAAAAAGACTCAAATATCATATAACAGGTTCTATCTAGCAACAGTATAATATCAGTGAAAATGTTGGTTTACTCTATTAATGACTTTGTTAGCATTCAGACAACATATACTACAAAATTAACCACTGCAGTTTGACATTATGCCGGTGTAAATATTATACAGATAGCATCAAACAAATACTGCACTTTTCTTGCAAAAAATACCACGGACAAAATGAATACTCAGTCAATAAGAGAATGGTAGAGGGTCAACTATGTCTTTTTGTACCCCACAGTGGATAGAAAGCGATGAACACAAACTACCAACGCATTACATAACAAATAAAACCCAAAAGGACAATCTGAGAACACAATGACAAAAAAGCCCTCCAAATCAAAAATATTTTTCCACTCTCATGGTGAGAGAGGACTATTGAGACTCTAGAATTTGCTACCGGAACCTCCATACTTTACAGTTTACAGGCTTAACCCCTGATCCAAAATACCACCACTTCTTCCCTTGTTATTTTTTCCAGCTATTTCATAGAAGAAAACTAAATTCACACAAAAAAAAAAAATTCAAAACAAGAATCAAAACACAGAAGGCACCAAATTCAAATAATTTAGCTCATACAACACGAGATCCAGGGCATTCAAAACTCTAATCCTTTTGCTCCATTAAGCAGAACATATATTTGGAAAAAACAAAAATCACGCTATGCTTCCGTTTCTTGTTTCTATAAATTTTCTACCACCTTTTCCCTAATCATAAAACTTCAAACCCAAAAATAAAAATCAAATCTTTCTGAGCTAGAATCACAGCAAATTCCACGTACCTGATACCTGAAGGGATTAAGATATCAAACTCTTAACCAAAACAACGAAAACGTAAATCCCAGAATGAAAAAGCGAAAAACGAACAACAATTGGCTCTGGGGGTTGAAAATATCCTGAAATTAAGGTTTGGAGAAACAATTCCGGTGGTTCTCTATCTACTTTCTCTCTCTTAAAAAACGAGGGAAAGAGCTTGCTTGGGTTTCAGAGAGAGAATGAAGGGGTGGTGAAAAAGAAAGAGAGGAGAGAGAAGGGGCTATGTCCACGTCACCATACACGTGTCGTACACAGAAGCTTGCGTATGCCTACGCCGTATATACGATAGGTTGGGCGAGTGTGGTGGTTGTTGAGGTGGCCATTAATTTATTTCAGTGTCATCGCCATCGTACACGTGGTCATCTCTTGTGGGGCCCACACTAGTTTATCCGTCATGTGAGCTTACGTGTCTTTTGGATTTTAACACTTTTTTTATTAATTAATTAATCAGAAGATATTTAGTATTGCTAAAATTAATAAATATAGTACTTGATTGCAATTATCTTTCTTTCGAAAATGTTATTAAAATCAATGCTGATGTAATTGTACTGTTAATATTTTCTAAATAACAACTAACTGTTTATATTTATCCAGTGCAGGTATAGAAAAAGAAGTTGCAAAAAAAAAGTAGTATCAAGATATATTGAATAACAAACAAATATTTAGAAAATATAATTTTAATCAATTTGCTTGCATTTAAAATCTATATGCTATAGATTCTTTTAACATTTGAAAAGTGTTTCTTAATTCATTCTTTGAAACATGTGTTTTACTGTTTGTTAAAATATACTTTTATATTTCTTTCTTTTTATTTAACAAGTGTTTTTGCGATTTAATAATCTTTAATACATAGTGAGACATATAAGGATGTGAATTAAAAAAAATTATTAGAAAATATTTTTTCATTAACAAACCTTCTAAATGTATTGCTTTTATATTGATTGAATATTTTTACCATAATGTTGTTACGTATTATTTGTTCTCAATATTTGGTTAATTTGTATTTTTACAAATTTTAATCAATATAAAAAATATGTTAAAGAGTGAGATTCTAAAACCTGCTAAAAATTGCATAGATTTAAGTGAAAGAATAATAACTAATTAAGTCTTTTGGTAAAATAAATAATTATGAATATAGTTATATACATTTTTTAATTGACACATAGGACCATGCTAAATAAAACGTGCTGGAGTGGAAAAGAAATCTCTGTAGATACTTAACTTTAATTTTTGGGTGTATTTTAGTTAAGATTTGATTTTAATAATCTACTATAATAAATATGTCATTTAATTTTATATTAATAATCTTTAAATAATATTTTTTATATTTGATTTTATTTTTAATGAAACTGATTGGTGTTTTCTTGAAAGAAAGTCTATGAAGTAGAAATCTGATTAAACAAAATTTAATGAATCTTTCAAATCCACGAACAGCTGTTCATCCTTTACCCTGCTGACGCGGCATGTTTCAAAACCCTAACTTACTTAATATATATATATATATATATATATATATATATATATATATATATTTTAAAATATTTTTTTATCTAAAAAAAAAAAATATATATTTTTTTTTTTCCTTAAATTTTATTGTGCAGGACTCGTCCGATTATAATTAGTATAAGATAAAGGGTTATTTAAGTCAATTAAAATAATATTTAAAATGCAAAATTATCAAATAGTTTGTATATAAGTAATTTAGAATTCAGTTTTAGCTAATCATATTTATTCTTCTCTATTTTTTTTATAGCCTAAGCCTAATCTTTGGTTTGCTAAGTGGCCTATGAAATATGTTTCAAAAATTGTTTCATTAATTGGATATGAAAAATAGCGTAGAATGAAATATGAATGAAAAAATGCAATGTGTTGAATAATTTGAGTATATAAGCATACAAGTTTGTTAGCTCCACTTTTTTTTTATCCAGTTATATTTCTAACTAAAATTACAAATATATTTGCCGTCAACAATATGACTCGTTTGTTGAGAGAGATTGTATTTGATGTAATTTTATCTATTTTTTGTATCATCTGGAAATTAAATTATTTTATCGATAAGTGGTCTAAAATATAAACTTTGGAATTGATTTATTCAAATAAAGTAATAAATAAAAGTATTTTAAAATTTTAGCATTTCACAGATTTTAAATTTAGTCTGAATGAATCTGATGTAGACATGAATACTGGGTACTCAATGAAGTACATTGTATAAATATGTTTTTGTCCAATAAATTTTAGAATTAGTTTAATTTTTAATTTTGGATTAATTTAGTCATTCATCTTTCGAACAATATAAACAATTTAAACATAATCTTAAAATGTGTATCAAACATCAAATAAACCTAACAAAAGTTGATTAAAAAGACTAAATTCACTTATTTTGAAAGATGAAAAATTAAATTAATCTAAAATTTTGAAATTGACCAAAAACATACTTTAACTCTTATCACATTAGTCTTCAAATGAAAATACTACACGCAAAATAATTGTGACATTCTATATTAATATTCAAATAAAAATGAATGTCAATTTAAAAAAATAAATAAACATTAAAATTAATCATTTTAAATAAATAGAAAGATTAACTCTGTGTTTGGATCCAGACCCAGACTGTCGAAGATGGAAAGTTTAGGAAAAAAAGTTAGAAAAATGATAATTAAAATATTAATAAAATATGAAAAATGAAAAGAAAATTGTGTCACACTTACTTTTCAAAGATGAAGAAATTTGCATGAAAAGTAAAAAATAATATATTATAGGTAATAGTTAATAATTTATTTATAATTTTAAATATAAAGAATAAAGTAATATAAATAATAAATTGTAATTTTTAAATAATAATAATAAATTTATAATTTTTTATTTATTTAAATTAATTTATAATATTTTTTTCAAATTTATTATATCAATTAAATCAATCACATTATTCACAAACTTTCATACACTTTTTTTTTATTTTCCTTCATTTCTTATTATCATCTCCTCAGTCCAAAAAATCTCATCTTCACCTTTCTTTCTTCTTAAATCTTCTTATTTTCACTCCTTTAAATCTATCATCTAATCCAAACCTGAATATATTTATTTTAATAATACGTTTTATAGGATATTAGCTCACTGAAATGTCAAAATTTACAGTGATATTTATTATAAATTTTATAAAAGAAATAATTAAAAAATAACTGTTATATAAGTATTTATCTGTATTCAAGAACCAAACACAGTAAAAAAGTGCAGTGGCAGGCACATCTTGCTTTCAGATGTGGAGAGCACTGAATGTATGATGCACGCAGCTGCAGCTTTCATTTCGTCTTTTAGGCACCAATTTCACCTTACATTTCTCATGTCACATCCTTCATCATCCCACTTTTTTTTTTATTATGGAATTTTATTTATTTATGCAATATATATAATAAATATTTTCATGAAATATGTTTTAGTGTATATTTTTAATATTTAAATTAATATGAATTGGTTTATTAATAAAAAAACATTTTTTCACATAACTTATATTTTTTATTTAAAGCAAAAAAATTTAAATGTTGGTTTTATGGTGTAATTTCTCTAAAAGATTTCTTTGGTCATTTGATTTCTTATTTATTTTTTAAATTATGTAGTATTCATAATTTTTAATACATGTATCTTATTGAGTAATTTACTGGATAGATAATTAATGAGATGAGATGTTTAAATTTCAAACATTGAGTTTGTATATATTTTTGAAATATTTATGAGAGTCGAAGGAAAATTCACTTATAAATGATGTTTTGGAATCCATATTGTATTGTAGGAAGAAAGAAAATAATAATAATTTAATATTAATATAATAATAGGAGTAAAAAGTACAAAGTGAATAAAAGAGAGTGAGAGAGACCGTCTTTCATTGTTATCTTCCATTATTCTCCTCTTGTATACACAAGTCTCTTGTCCTCTTCTCTTTTTTTTCAAATTTTTTCTTTTATTATCTTTCGTTTAAGAAAATGATACATTGTTGAGTAGGTAGAGTTTGGAGGAATAATTTTGCGACAATTGAATTTTTAAATAGAATAAATTTCTATTTATTCTATTTAATTGTTTATTTTTATTTTTATAGTGTTTTAATCATATATTTTAGAAGGGATATTCGATAATAGTGATCTATCAATTCAATTTATCTTATATTAATTTTTTTATCTTATTTAGATACTTTGAAATATGTTTATAGTTGGGAGTAGCTCAATCTTAAGTTTGGAATTTAGTTTGTAACAAGTTGTTTGGAAGACTTTCATATTCAATGTAAATGTTTGTATATTAGTATTCTAATTATAATGTATGTTACTAGTTATGTAATGATGAAATTAATAGTACAATATCTACTAATTAGGGTCGCTACACATATCATTAAAAAAATAACAAAAAAAAAGCATAATATAATATATAAGAGTGAATACAATTTTTATGAGATTCTATCTTGATGTAGGAGAGATGGTGTTTTTTTTTTAAGTAGAAGTTAAAATTGTATTTAATGTTAATATATAAATTAAGATTTCATTGTTTAATTATTTATTTCTTAACTTCGTTATCTTTCTAAATTATTTTTCTCAAATCCTCTTTTACTTCTCTTTAGTTTTTCTTTAGTTAATTATCGTATATTTGTTGATCCAAGAGTAACAATGAGACCTTAGTCAGATGCCGATCAATTTTGATCAATCAAGAAAAGTAAGAGCAAGTTTTTCTCTTTCCTCAAATCGCAAAGTCCTTTTTTCTTGTTTGTATATATGAATCTATGCTAGACTAAGTTCATAGATTGGGTTCATATTAATATATTTGATATATGAATAATATATCCTAGGTACAAGTTAAGACTTTTCTAGATTTTTTAGTTCTTCGAATAATTTCTTAAACAACACGATAATTAAGATAAGGGACTAATACATTGATTATATTTTAGTTAACATCGGAGTTTATCTGAATTTGTATCTTAAGTTGATGTTGAATGTTTTAAAATGAGTTGAAAGTTCAAATTTATTTAAAATGTGAGGTTTGTAGTGGTCATTTTTAATTAAGAGTTACCTTTGATTCGTCTGCATATGAGATAGTTCTATTTTGATGTTGTAAACATCTCAGAATAAATGTTTCAATTAAATTGATTAAAAATTGAATGAACATGATGAAATATTATATATTAAATTATTTATGGTATTTATTTCATAGAATGTCAAGTTATGATGATATCAAATTTGATGTGATGAAGTAATAACAGTTCTTATGCAATCACAAGATATTTTATAGATTTTGAAACATATTACCGGGTAAAATTAGAAAAATTTAATGATTAGATTCTTTCATTTTATTTATATTTTCTCTTTAAGTCGATGATTTTCAGTTTAGTGAAAGTGAGGCTGAGATTAGACTTTTCTTGTTGGTGTATTTTGTTTAAGCAATAGTTAGTCATTCAAAACATGGTGATTTTTATTAAGCAACAACTAGTTTTTTTCTTTATATATATATATATATATATATATATATATATATATATATATATATATATATATATATATTATGAATAAAGTTACAAATGTTTTATGATGAAAATGTAAGATATGAGGATCATAATGTTTATATTATTGATCAAAGTATTTTGTGTACATATTTAATTTTTTTTTAGAACACTAAAGTTAAGAGCTTAAGTTGATTTTAGACAAACCAACCATAAAAAATAATTGAAATTGTGATGATTTTAAGAAAATATTATATTTTGATTTTGATTTTTTGACTTTTATTCTTCAGAGACTTTTAATTTAATGTGAATTATTGACTTGTTTAAAAAATATATATACATTAATTAATAATTCATAATTCATAATAAACTACATAAAAAAATAAAGAATGAAAGTAAAAAAAAAAATGGAAGTGATATTATTATTATTCTGAATTTTATAATATCTTAGAGCACATTAAGGTATATGCAATTATTGATGTAATTTGTATTATGACATAAGATATAAGATGTAATTACCGAATTGATATTTACACACTTAACGAGAAAAAATATGATAAGAAATATTTGGTTATAAAAACTAAATTATAGTATGAATATCATTAAAAATATGTAACTAGTCATATCTAACTTCAATAATTAAAAATAACATTTATTAATCTTAAAGTAGAATAAAATAACATATTTTAATTGGAGGACCAAAATAAACATTACCCTAATTTAAACTGGGAAAAATATACTTAATTTAAATATAAATTATTCAACTTATTTGTAAAAAGAAAATTATTGAAGGATTATCTTAAAGATTGATATAAAAAATAAGATAGATTTGAAAATGATATGCAAGGTGGTGGGACCTAGTGTGTGGTGTGGCACATTATCTTGCTCTGATGCATCTCATCTCAATATATATAATAGAAAAGGATAATGAGTGAAGGCACACTCACACCTGTCACAAAATCTCTTGTGCGAAAAAGGTAAGGCAGGTGTCAAAAATTATGTTAATTTTTTATGATAATTTAAAGAAAAAAAACGTATTTAATCTTATAATAGTTTTTAATAATTATATATTCAGTACTTGTTCCGATAGCGACAAATTAAAAACAAATCTTTCTATCATGTTAAAAAAAAAATAGAATTCATTTTTTAAATGACATTTTTATTTTTTTAGAGATAAATGAATAAAGATTTTTTTTTATAAAAAAATTTACTTTTACCTGTAATATTAATGTTTTAATTTCAAATTAATTAGATTAAGAGATAATATTGTATAATAAAAGTCGACATTCTGAGAGCATATTATTCTTAAAATTGTATTAAGATCATTCACAAGTTACAAAAAGAAAAGTAGAAAAAAAAATGTTATTGTGCTGAAAGATGAAAAATAGAATACTTATTTAAAATCTGGTGATAAAACTGTTATCTTTAAAAATAAAAATGATATCTTTAATGCCTTGAAAAAAATTCCTTTAAGAAAAATATAATTAAAATCTTTTTTATTCTCGCTTTATCATATAAAATTAAAAATACTATAATTTAAAATTTTACAACCTGTGCTATTAAAATAAAGTAAATAATATAAATTAGATAAAAAACGTTTTTTTTTTTATCAGAAAAGAAAACGTAAGGGCTTGCTTTTCGCGTGTGAATAAAATAGTGCATGAAATATAATGTAAGTGATAATTTAATTTGGTTTTATGTTTAAACTTTAAACCCATTAATTATATTTTCCTTCCTCCACCCCAGAGAGATTAAAATCTCTTCCTCCTTCTTCGAATCCTCCCTTCAAGATATATGTGCATATGGATTGAGTTTTTTCGCATGAGTTTATATACGGAGTTTATTGGTAGTTAGATTTTATTATTCAAGCGATTAACGAATTTAAAAAATATTTTATTTCATTCTAAATTTTAAATCAAATTATGATTAGACGAGTGATTTTAGGTTGTAGAAATTAGCTTGCATACTTATGATATTTGGTTACCAATTTATAATTGTTGAACAAACGAAATTAAGAATTTTTGTGGTAATAGTGTGAAGTTATATATAAAATCCTAGAATTTTGGTATTGGTGTAGATTTAGTTGATTTTTTGTGTAATATAAATTATGTTAATTAAATGGTATAATAGATTAATAATGATACTTCTTAATATGGCTATACATTATTCCATGTCAATATATGTGAATATGATTTCGGTATACCATTATATCTTTATATATGACCATATTAAATTGTAAATGGATTTAGAAGAGTGTAATACCTCAAATAAATTGATCAATACATTTTAAAATATGATTATATTTGTATATTATTTCAAGTTGTGGAATTGTAAATTTCTCAAGTTGTGGAATTGCTCGTTGTTTAGGATAAAAACAGTCTACAAGTCAAAAAAATTGAGTTAGGTTAAGCAAAAGGTCAAGATGATTAGGTTTGGACGAAGGTCGAGCTGAGTTGGTTGGACGGTCCGAGAGTAAGGTCAAGTCGGGCCAACATAGGAAGAAGGTCTAGCTAGGCCGACCTAGGAGGAAGGTTGAGCCCAACCAACCTGATATGAATGTCGATTAGGGCCAACCAAGGACGAAGCTTGAGTAGGGTTGTCCCGGAATGAATGTCGAGCCAGATCGACCCGTGATGGAAGTTGAGCTTTGTCGGCCCGGGCCGAAGGTCGAGCAAATAAGTTTGATCTGAAGGTCGACCTTAGTTGGGTCGGTCTAATATAAAGGTTGAGTCGGGCCGAGTTGAGATGGTTCAAGCGAAAGGTCTAGTCGAACAGGGCCGGATTGAAGGCCACCTGGGTCGAAGGTCCAACTGGGTCGGCTTAGGTCGAAAGGCGATGTAGGGCTGACTTGGACCGGCTCAAGACAAAAGTCGAGTCGTGTCGGACTGAGCTGAAGGTTGGGTCGGGTCAATCAGGGCTAAAGGTTGAGTTCGGTTGGACCAGGTCGAAAGTCGAGTTTACCTAGTCGAAGGTCCAAAGGTCAAGTTTACTTGGCCGAAGGTTGAGGATTGAGCGGAGGTTGGTCCTGTCCAAAGGTGTGGTTGAGCCTATCTACGTCAAATCGATCGAGGTCAAATATGCTCAGGTCGAACCAACTGAGGTCAAATAGACTCGAGTTGACTTGAACCAAAAGTCGAGACGAATTGTTCCGAATTGAAGGTCAAGTTAAGTTAAATTAGACTCAAAGGTAGAGTTGAGTTCACATTAAATATAAATTAAATTGATTTATCCAAAAAAAAATTAGAATCTAAGATATTAAAAAAATTTCATTGAAACAAATTATTTAATTAATCAAAAGAATTCAAGTAATTCGACTACTAAATATTTCAATTTATTAAAATTTGTTAAAATCCCTCGTCAAAAACAATGTAAACGAAATCAATTTTACACACAAAACATAAAATTCACCAAGCATGATCAATTTAAGAAAAAAAAAATTATAATGTTAAAAAGTTGTATTTCTTGACTTTATATTAAATTATTAATATTTATATAAATACTATTTCGAATATATCTTGCAAATTGTTGTTGAATTTTATTAGCAAAATTGTTGATGTTATTGAATGAAAGGTGGACAGTGAGGAAGGCATAATATAACCTTGTATGAGTATAATGTGTATTGAATTATGAAATGAATGGATAATATATATCCAAACTTTTATTGATGACCAAATCACATTGAAGGTAGTCTTAAGTGGTGAAAAGTGGATGAAGACTCTTATCACTTATCATATAGTGAAAGGGACACTAAAAACTAAATGAGTGTGTAAGGAGCTACCTTCATGGAGACTTTGAAGTGCAACAAAATAGAAAATCAAATTCAATGATTAAGTATACAATAATATATTATTAATATTGGTCTTATATATTCAAATTCAATACAATCTTTCAAAATTCATATATAATAATGTCTTATTTGTTTTATGGTGCTTTTGGTAAATAAGTATGATAACCTTATTAAATGAGTAGTAAAATTTTCCTTAATAATAATAAAACTGTAAGACTTTTATTATTATTATTTTTTTGTGTATGTGTTATCTTTGAATAGTGATCATATTTTTTACATGGGAGAAGATAATAGTTAAGATATTGGACCATGGTCATAATAATTGATGAGGATATATGTTTCAAATTTGTTTTTATTTTAAATAATTTTATATTTAAACTAATTTTATATCTTCTAAATATTAATAAAGAGTTGAAACCATCATTTCTTTTTCAATTTTTACGGTCAATCTTATAACTTCAAAGTAGCAGAGTTAAACACAAATTTAATTACTTCAACAACATGTTAATTTTTTATGTTATTTTTCCAGTTTTAAAATTATAAAACAAAAGAATCTAAGCCAGTTAAAAACGCATTGGAATGAGCCATGAGGATTTGAAATTAATTTTTATTTTAACTAATTTGACGATATTTTAAAATAAAAAGATAAAATTGTTAAATTATTTATATGTAAGTGGGATGTCGGTGAAGGTGGTCCAGTCAAAAAGAGAGTGGTGACGTATGTCTAATGCGTTGTGAATGAATGATTGATACGATGGAAGTTGTTTGTTGCGTACCCAACTCAACACATTTTTTCTTCGTAAACATTCTTTTCACACCAAATCTGTTTTCTACCCCACCAATATCAATATATCAAAATAAGTTTACTAATTTTCCTCAAATCCTTACATTTTAATTTTAAAAGATAAAACAAGAGAATTAAACGAGCAAAAGATAAGTAAATGATTAAAAATTAAACTTTAAACATAACACAATTTAATAAAATATGTTTATAAAATCAGGTTTGTATTATATATATATATATATATATATATATATATATATATATATATATATATATATATATATATATATATATAAATGACAAAAAGACTCGTGATCTCGGATATTCGCGAATAAAACCTGTGGCAAATAGTTAGTATCCGCAAGTAGCGGGTAGCGGATATTTTAATATCCGCTTATAAACGGGTTGGGTGCAATATCATACTATCCATACCTGCGAATACCGTTATCCGCAAAAAAATTAAAATTAAAATTTAATTTATATTTTATTAAGTTAAATTTAATTAAAATTAAAATTAGCCGTATATTTTATTATGTTAAATTTAATTATAATTAAAATTTAATTTAATTTAATTTATTTTAATTTAATTTTTTATAATTTTATATTAAAAAATTTTATAAAATATATTTTTTTAAAATATTTGTGGGTATCGGATATCTATATGTACCCACAAATTTTAAAAATATCCGCATGTATTTTTAAGCGAATATCCGACAGATAAATAGACTAGTAGCGGGCATTTTTCTTTTGCAGGTCGGATTACGGGTAGACACTATCCATATCCAACCCAACTCGTTGTCATCCCTATATA
>Ga0214544_1000778_pt1 | contig 61571 bp, 20 predicted proteins | sample CNSS3metaG_FD_160074 | JGI IMG/M metagenome (GOLD analysis project Ga0214544, IMG submission 160074) | Root nodule microbial communities from cowpea collected in UCLA plant growth center, Los Angeles, California, USA - CNSS3 | ecosystem: Host-associated > Plants > Roots > Nodule | place: USA... | reverse complement strand
TACTTTAAGTTAATTAATTAAATTTTGAGAAAAATTTTAAAACCTGTCAAGAATTTTAAAAATCCAATTCACCCCCCCTCTTGATTTTTTACCATTGTTTAGTCATTCCGCTGCGCGATACCAACAAGACCTAATGACTTTATCTGTTGGGCCGGCCTTAGGCCCACTTACAAGGGCAGCCCACTAACTTTTAAGGCAGAAATAAAAAGGGGGCCTTACATGATCCATGAAAAACAAACCATTAATCCAACAATAATTGATTCATGGAATTTGCAATTCAAACATTCAATTTCTTTAATTCAAGAATTTCTCATAATAATTCAAGCCTTTTATTTTGCAATTAAAGCACAACGGAAACAAACATTACAATTGCACATTAAATATTTGTTTGATCCATCATTAAACTTGATGCCCATGGAGGACACGTAACCAACAGAATCTTTCATCATCATGCCATTGAATTCAATTAAAGCATAAAAGAAAAACATTAAAGAAACATAACAATGCAATTCTTCAATTAACAATATATCCCTAAAACTTATAACTTATACTTAGGATTCATACAATTGGAAAAAATATAAATTTCAAAATCCCTAAATAGGGTGTTTATCTTAATGTAAAAAAAAAGCCTAAAAACGTAAGTAGAGTTTATAATATCATAAATCCCTAAATCATAATTAGGGTTTATTATAGCATAAAATTCCTAATTCATAATTAGGATTAATACTTTCATAAAATCCCTAAATTCATAATTAGGGTTTATAATAATTTCAGGAGAACACAGTTTGGGAGAAAACATCATAATTGGAGAATCATAGATCTAATAACACATGCTCTGATACCACATGTAAATTATTTTGTAGTTTCCATGCAATACTACTTCATTATAGAAAACTACTATAGGATCTTAAGATTCATGATTCTCACATCTTCATGCACATAATCACACCATAATAACACATTTACGCACATAAACATAAACATACATTCATGTACATAAATCATAACATAATATGTAATAGGATACTAACCTTGATCCATGAGAGATCTAATAATAATGCGTTCTTCAATCTCTGTTCTTCAACCTCCTTTTCCAATCTATCAATTTGTCTTTGTTACTCCTCTCACACTCTCTTTCTTGATGGCTTATTGTGAGAGAACCTTATAACTAGGGACAGAACCCTAATATCCTTTTATAAGTCAACGTCCATCAAGTTGGCCTGAGCTTTATTTTATTTTATTATAACTTCCCATAATAACTAAGAGGTCCTTATATTTTATTAAATCACAATTGGACCATCATAATATTTCAAATGAGTCACATAATAGAATTAATTCGTCAATTAATTCTAATAAGAAGGACTAAATCTATGCATTTTAAAAGATAAAAGACTAAATTGGTATAAAGTTTCAAAGAGGGATTAATTTCAAAATTCATTAAAACTTGAGTGACAAAAACATATTTAACCCTTGAAAGTAAAAAAAGGTATGCACTTTTTAATATTGTTTACATAAGGTTCTAGTTTTTTTTTTCTCTCTCTATTATTAAAGTAGTGTAAAATTTCAAAGTTTGAATTAATTTCTTTAATCATCTTGAGCAGAAAAACTGTTTTATAAGAAAATTAATTGATTAAGTGAATAATCAATTATATCAAGGTAGACCAGTATTTTTAATTTTTTATGATATAAAATAATTGATTAAACTAATTAGTTTAGAATACATTCTTATTCTTCAAAGTTAGGCATCTAATTGATTAAACTTTGCAAAACTGTTTTGAATATAATCTTTTAAGTTGAAATATTAGAGATTATTTCAAGTTCTTTTAAAAAGCATAAATTTTTTAAAATAATTGATTAAGTTAAACTATAATTAATTAAAAATATTTTGAAGGTCTGAATTAATGAACGGACAAATTAACTCCTATATTTATTGATCATTGATTATTATATTTAGTTCAAAATTTATTTAAGAAATAAAAAAGTCTCTCTCATATTTAAAAACATATTTTTTATACATTTTAAAGTTACAAAGCATTATTCTCGGCAAGAAAGTTTTTCACATTTAGTTTCTCTGCAAAATCCATCTTTATTTTGTAAGAGCATAATAAAGGGAAGAATAATCAAGCTATAGGTTGTTTATTGTATAAGGTGATCTATTTTCGTATTTTTTTTTTCTTGTAATTTGAATTTGAAATTTCTTGGACCGGTGTGGTGGTGTAATTGATTGTTTTTGTCTGGTTATGATTATGTAAGTGTTTTTTGTAATTAAATATTTTAAGATTTTATTGAAAAATTAAGTTTGGTTTGTCAAAATAATTAAATGTAAATTTGGAAGTATTGAACTATTAATTTCTGGTTAAAATATTTTTTTTCCCAATTTTCGTAGTTTTTTCAAATAAGTTCTAATTTTGGTTTTGTGTTCAAATAGGTTCCAATTTTCGTCACTTCGTGATTTTTTCTAATTTTTTTTAATTTTTTTTAAATGTCCACATGTCAACCCAGTAGCGTGTCACGTGTCAAAATCAATGTTTTAAATTCAATTTGGTCCCTATATTTGTTATTTTTGTTCAATTAGGTCCCAATTTTTGTTAACATTAACCAATTTGGTCCCTCTCCAAATTAAAACCAAATTTAATTTTTATATTAAAATTCAAATTTTTTATTAAATATTTTTATATAATATATTAAAATTCACATCATTATAACTTTGATATAAAAATTAAATTTGGTCACATCTTCGATAGGGACCAAATTGGTTATTGTTAACAAAAATTGGGACCTAATTGAACAAATATAACAAATATAGGGACCAAATTAAATATAGAATATTGACTTTGACACATGACACACTACTGGGTTGACACGTGGACATTTAAAAAAATTCAAAATAAAATAAAATAAAAAATTCAAAAAAACCACAAAGTGACGCGTGACACGCTTCTGTGTTGACATGTGTACATTTAAAAAAAATTAAAAAAAATTAAAAAAAAAAATTAAAAAAATTAAAAAAACCACAAAGTGACACGTGGCAGTCACTGTTCATGGCCGTTAATGATTTAAACGGTGTTAGCAAAAAAGGACCCAATTGAACAAAATTGACGAAAATTGAGACAAAAAAATATTTTAACCTTAATTTTTTTACTTTACAAGAATTCATCTAGTGAAATTCCTAAATAATTTTTTTTGGCCACCATCGTTGCTTGTTCATCAAGTTAACCTTCCCAAATCCTTATAATACTTTAACGAAGTGAATATCTTTAGCTGGCGAGGTCATCTTCACCCAATGAATGGACAACATAAAAAATGTGTTTGCTTTTGGAGAATTATTATCGGCAAGAATGGATAAAGAGTGACATGTACTTTTGATTTCAGAAATTTACATGAATTTGTAGAGATAAATTTAAGAGAGGAAATCCTTTCTCAAATGAGAATTTTTGTGTGAATCATAAGTGTATTTACAAAAATATCTCTTCGTCATTTAAATATATAATAATATATAAAAAGATATTTTTTTATATATTTTTTATTATTTTAGTTTTACTTTTAATTATTATTTCAAAAATTAATTATTTTATAAATGATTTAATTTTAACTGTTATTTTAAAAATATTTTTATTTTTAATAATTATTTAAATTTTTTATGTACATATTTTATTTTTTTTAATTTTTAATTTTATAATTATTTTAAAAATTAATTACATATTTTTTATTAATTTAAATTTAAATTTATATGAAAAAAAAAATGCGAACTAAGACAACATCTATGTTTCCATTAGTATTAATGACCATAATAACAATCACCCTGATTTTGTTCTTTTTTTTTTCTTTCTAAAACTAATTGTCCATATTTTATTTTAAATTATTTTTAACTAATTAGGTTTTATTTTATATTAATTTTAACATAAGAGTAAAATTATAATATTTTTTTTACAAAAATGAATAATTTTTATATTTTTTTATGTTGCAAATAGCTTTTTGCTATAAATAATTATTTAATTTTAAAAATTATTATTTAGATTTATGAAAGTAGTTACCAAAAAGTATAAAATTAAAGTATAATTTATTTACTATGAATAATTATTTAAGTTAAAAAATATAATTTATTAAACATGTAAAATCAGAACAAAAATTGGTTATGCCAAAATAGTGATTTTTTTTTTATTAATTACTATTTAAAATATATGCATTCACTTTTTTTATAATAATAAAATATAATAAAAAATTGATTTAATTTGAAAATAACTATTATATAAACGTAGAATAGGTAACCAAGATGTAAACATTAAAGATATGAATTATCTTTTATTGTAAGTAGATTTTATTTATTTTGTAGGAATTTTTAATTATTGATACTTATTTTAGTTTTAAAAAATAGTTAAATTAAAAAAATATCAAATCAAGAAAAAAAATAATTAAAGTTTAAAAAATGGTAGGTTGTAAAATAATAAATATATAATTTAATTTTAAGAAAATGTTATATAAAGGGTAAAATATGAGACAAAATATAAACACTAATAAAGATAGGTGATCTTTATAATTATTGGAAACAAATATGTGTAGTGCATGTATATGCTTTTTAATCATAATTATTAAAAGTAATGTATATGTAAAATAAATAGTTTTTATAATTTTATTCTAGATCGTTAGTTAAATTTTAAAAAGTAATCATACAATTTAAAAAGTAAAATAATAAATCGATTGATATTAATGAAAGTAAGTGTAATTTCACTACAGACATATAATTAAAATTTAAAAACTAATTATAAAATTTAGAAAATAAAATAATTTAAATTAATGAAAGAAAAATTAGTAAGGAGATATGGTCAGGAAAAAATAGTTATAAATATATTTATAAATTTTGTTATTTAATGTTTTTATACTATTTTTATAATATTATATATTTTTTTTAATTATGTATTTTATCTTTATTTATTAATAAAAATGATTGATTTTGTAATTTATTGTTCAGACTTTTTTACCATTTTGATAATTATTTTTAAAATTTAATTAATTACCAATACTAAAATTAAGTATTTTTATTATTACGTTAAAAAAGTGGATACACATGTTTTCACTTGTTATCTATAATTATATATAAAGGAGATTTCTTCTTTTGCGTCTATATTTCATAATTTCAACTTTACTCTTTACAATTTAATTATTTATTAAATTTTTAAAAATTAACGGTTACTTTTACAAACTTTTATAAAACTATTTACTCATCTCTTTCTTCTTTTTTTTCCTACTATTCATTAACAATTATTTTTCTCATATTTTCTCTATATATTTTACTTTAATTTTATAAATATATTTTTATTTTTTCATTAACTTAATAACATTATAATATCATTAATTATTAATATAATTTAAAAAATGGACAACGCTTTTGTTTACGCAGTATAAACATCTTAAATTATGAAAATAAACCAAAATTACATATTGTTTAAAATCTTACTATTAAAGTGGGGAAACAAAAATTAAAATTGTGAAAAGTGTTTATAATCAAAAGAGAGTCAGCAGTGGCAAGCCCTTCAGTGCCGCCGGGGTTGTGGGAAGTCGACTCTTACAGTATGTAATTTCTTTTCAACTTCTACTTCCTGGTTCTTTTCTTCCAAAAATAGAACAGAAAATTACCAAAAGTTTTTTTTTTTCTCTTTTGTTGTGATTATTTTGTCATGCCCATGAAGAAAAATTGAAAAAGAAATGTTTTTTTTTTCTATAATGGGTCTCTCTGATTTTCTCACTGATTTACTTTCCAGAAAAATCAAACGAGATTAGGGAAATGGCTGCTGCAAGAGGGTTGGTCCTGTCACGTCCTGTTACTTTTGTGACTGGAAATGCCAAAAAGCTTGAAGAAGTTCGTGCCATCTTGGGGAATTCCATTCCTTTCCAGTCCCTCAAAATTGATTGTAATAATAATAATCACTCTTACCTTTCCTTTTAAATTACATTTTCAATTTTGAGTTGTTTATGCTTTCCCCCTACTTGTCTATGTTGTCTGTTTGGTTGAGACATTTAGGGTGTGTTTGATTTCTGTTTTCAAAGGTTGTTTTTAGGTTTGGAAAATGCAACTAAACAAAGTTTCTCGAACAAGGTGTATAGCAGAGTGCGGTAAACAGGGGGCAAGAAAAAAGTGGGAGAAAAAAAAAATGAGAAAACATCTTTTAACTGCTTCTACATTTTTGGTTTTGACACACTTGTTTTGAAAACAATTTTCAAAACTTTATTCATTTTTTACTAAGGAATTGATTGGTCAGTAGTCTGAAAATGTTTTAGAAAAACAACTTTTAGAACTGATACGTGAGAAGTGAGTGAATCAAAGAGACCATTATTTTGTGTTCGGTTACTTTTCTTGTTTAATAATACTTCTTAGAGTTTGTTTTTCCATGCTTTTTATATGAAGTGCCCGAGTTGCAAGGAGAGCCTGAAGATATCTCTAAAGAGAAGGCTCGAATGGCTGCCCTTCAGGTACCTTGTTATAGTTTTCTCAAATATGCTTGGCCTTGTGTGATTTTTGGTTGTTTTTCTTTGTTTTATTGTTTTTATACTTTTTTCTGCTATGTATGCCAAGGTGAATGGACCTGTGTTGGTTGAAGACACTTGCCTCTGCTTCAATGCCTTGAAGGGTCTTCCAGGTGGATATTATTTTGTTTTTTTTTTTTATGCAACGAAAGCTGGCATTATTATACAACCTGACTGATTTTGATTGACTGTTTTACATTTTTTCAGGGCCTTACATGTAAGTTCATTTTCACCCTTAACCATTGTACTCAGTGAACTTTACCCCTTTATTCTGTCATAATTTTTCAAGCCCTCATATTATTGTTATTCATTTATACTGTATTTTTTTAGCATGGAACTGATGTAGAAAAGTACAAGCATATGGTTTCTTAAAATAGGCTGCAACTATGGTAGGAAACTGATGATGATAGATATTAAAGAATATATTTTTTTTATATATATATATATATATATATATATATATATATATATGTTAGGTCATTTTGTATTATTGGTCTGGGCTTATCGTGCTGAGACCGGTTGAAATAAGAAGGTAGGTTGAGATAGCGTGAGTGAGAGAGAATGATCTTGTGATTTTTGGGGAAATTGGGTCCTTTGGGCTTTGGGAGGCATAGATCCTCAAAATCTGTGTTCTGTCCAGTAATTTTGTGACTTCTTTCCACCATTATTCTCTAATGAAGTACCGAGTATATTTCATTCCCACTAAATGGGGTTGGCTTTAGAGATTCTAGTTTGCCATTGTGCATGATCCTTATAGGTCTATGGAGCTTGATTTGGTGTATATGGATTCTTTAGTAGTCTCCAACCTTTCTTTTAGGGTTTATCTCTAATCTTCATTAAAGGGATATTGGTATATGTATGTTGTATTCTCACATTTGTCCAGCACACATCTATATTTCATTATTTTATACTGCAAAACCATCTTAAGCAAATTTTCCTCCATAGTATCCTGATCTCCGTATCCTCACTCCTTTCTCCAATAGTTGAGCAACAAATTTTGAATAATCTCATGAACATAAGACGGACATCAAAAATTAAAATCAAACCTGAGTGACTCTTAACTGTAGCTGTTCATATACCTCTCATAGCAATATGTGCTCCACTTCCAATTCTTACTTTGGAAATGACAAATTTGTTGAGCTCTTTGAAGAGCTCTTAATCATGAGTCACGCGGTTTGTACCACCACTATCTATAAGTCAACATTTTTGTGAAGTTATTGGTTGTAAAGTATGATATTGCAAATCTAGTTAATCCTTTGCAACCTTGTTATAGGAACTTGGGTATTATGGGGTAAGTGTTTAGTTCTCCCCCCAACCCCCTCTTAATACTGCTTTTGACGGTGGGTTCACCAAGTGCTTGGGTGCTTATCAATTAGAACTAGAACTGACTGTTTAATGTTTATGTAATATTCTCATCCTTGTAGGTCATTCTCATTCAATATTGAGTATAGAAATATTCATCTGAGTTCTTTTAAGCTTCAGTGTCTACACTAATTTCTAAATCATCGGCATTGAGCAAGTGAGATTTTTTAGATTCATTATCTTTACTTCCTAATGATTATTGTCTAATTGCATTGATGTATCATGCAGCAAGTGGTTTCTGCAGAAGATTGGCCATGAAGGTTGCACCTAAACTGCATAACTTTGAATCAGTTTTGAATTTTTTGTTCATGTTTTCAGGAATAAGGATATCCCACAAAATTTGATTTTACTCATTCCTCTCATTCGTTTTCCAGGTCTCAACAATTTGCTAATGGCATATGATGATAAATCAGCATTTGCCTTATGTGTATTTTCCTTTGCGGCAGGTCCAGATAGTGAACCTATCACATTTTCTGGAAAAACTCCGGTATTTCTTTGAATCCCTTTATATATAATTACCAATTCATATATTTTCTTTGCCAGTTTAATATTGGGGTTGTAATAATATGAATCTCCTTATTTCCATCTGGTTAATAAATGATTCAAATACTAACATAAACTGCTTTTCCAAATTGAAAAATGCTAGCAGCACTTTCTTCAACACTTCTTTAATCTGATCATTTTTATTAAACTTGATTTTAGTCCATATACTCCTAAATTGATGAATTAGTCTTTCAAACTTTTAAAAATATGTAAAGTTAATTCCTTTGGTGGTGCTTAAATTTAATGTTTAGTGTCGTTTTTGTTTTTTGCCACTAGAACAAAGTTGACTAAAATACAAGTTTAAAAATATGTTGTTGAGTCTGAATACTAATTCATGAAAACCAAGTTTGATGAACATTACAACGAATAAAAACACAGGTTTCCCCTTTCCTTATTTAGTGAATGATTCTCACTTATTCAACGAGTTTCACTTATGATGATCAATTCACTTAGACTTGATAGAAAGTGGTTGATATGTGTGATATGTATACCCTCAACAATTGTTGTTTTAGGAATCGAATTTTTCGATTATGACTTACCTGACCTAGACCTATGTCAGATGATAATTGATATAACTTGTAATAGTTTCTCTCTTAACAATTGTTCCATTAGAAACTCTCTTGACAATTATCTCACTAGAAATTGAATTCATGATCTTGACTTTAATACTAATTGTCGATTATGACTTACCCACCTAACCTATATCACAGGATAATTGATATAACTTGTAACCGTTTCTCCCTGAACAATTGTATGCGACTTTGACTTTAACACCAATTATTGAATTGAATCTTTATTACCGGGACAAAAGTTATAGTTATCAATTAGGACACAACCTTTTATACGGAACATACCAACTTAAAGTTACAATTTAATTGTGACTTGGTTCAAGTGACTTATGGCACAAGACAATTGGTGTTTATTATAGTTTATACATCATTTTTTATGTTTATTTCCTTGATTATTATGACATATTATATAGAAGAAAGAGAGACAAAGAAATTGTAGAAATTACATATCTCAGTATGGTTAATGTACGAAATGAATGTAACTAAATCGTTTTGTGGTGCATGGTAATGTTAGGGGAAGATTGTTCCACCAAGAGGGCCTAATGATTTTGGATGGGATCCTATTTTTGAACCTGAAGGCTATGATCAAACGTATTTCAATCCCTTCTTTCATGTCATTTTCCGTTCAAACGTTTCATAGTTTCTTGCAAAACCTAATTCCTTCCATTTACTCTTTGTAGGTATGCAGAAATGCCCAAAGAAGAAAAGAACAAAATTTCCCACCGCTCCAAATCTCTTGCATTGGTGAAATCTCATTTTGCAGAAGCTGGTTATACTTTTCAGATCAATAACGTCTGAAATCTCATTTGGTACATTATTATGTACCTCAAAGGGAATGTTTTTAACAGTACCAAATATGACACTATTTTTGATTTTTTTGTGTGTACAAATTCTCCCCTAAAAGAACAAAAATCACACAAGAAACAGAAAGGTATACCAAAAAAGCTAATCTTTCAAGTTTACAGATGTTTTTATCTGAACAAAATTGCTGAAAGAGAAAAAAATATAAATGATTATATATAAAAAGAAGCATAAGAAATAAAAATAGAATTGATGAAATATTGGTTAGGTTATTTTTTTTAATTTAAATTGTTAAGAATGTTTGATAAATAGTAAATGTTCAATACTTTCCAATTTAAATAGTTTCTTTATTTTCAAATATGGCACATCGAGTTTCATTTAAGGAATTTTTTTCCAAGTCGATTAGAATGATGATGATTAAATGGTTTTCTTCTTGTATGTATGGTTATAAATTTATTGGCATTAAAATCTCCGTTTTATTTTTATTATTATTGGGATTTCTTTCTCTTAATGTACACATTTTCTTTTCCATTTTATCTTTAGTAATAGATTCTTTAAATTAAAATAATTACATTATCACATGTTCATTTTTTTAATTTAAATATATTTGTTTTTCAATTTCATTATTTTTTAAACTTAAAAACTATTTACAATAAAATAGTAAGTTATTTATTTTTACTTTTATAAGTATAATAATAATAATAATTTTATTATTTTTATTATAAATGCATATGTTTCCTGGTGTGTTATAAAAATGTTAAGAAATTGTTTTGTATTAACGTGCTTAATTTTAAGAATAAAAAGAATAAGATATTATTGAAAATTATGTAATAATAGATATTTATGCAGGTTAAATATGCGTTTAGTTCTTAAAATTTGATGTGAAATTAGAATTTATTTTTGTTTTAAAATTAAATATATATTTTACTTTTCAAATCTTAAAATTAAATATTTTATTAATTTTATATATTAAATTATTTTAATATGTCAAATACATTTTAAATTAATATTTAAATTGTTTATAGAAGTACGTTTTCACTTAATGTTAATCGAAAATGTCATTTAACATCCTCAACGAACTCGATGTAATTGAGTTAAAAATTTTATATTTATATCAAAACCAAAAACAAACACGAATTTCAATTAGTTAAGGTTTAAAAAACGAACACATATTTTAACCTTATTTATTTTAAATCGTATTTTCTTCTATTAAAATGAGTTAACGGTAAAGTCTAATTTTAGTTGAGAAAAATATATTCTAGTAGATATGATCAATAGTTTTTTGGATATTAATCCTGAACGAAATTGGTAAGTACTTAATACTATGATTTATTTAAATTTACAATAAATACTTTTGAACTAAATAATTTAAAATAAATTATTAATTAAAATAAACAGATTAAATAAATATATCAAAATAAAATATGTATAACAGAAATAAATGAGTCCAAAAAAACACTTAACTCTAAAATTTTCCAATTTTTAAAATGAATAACCGGTTTCCTTCTTCTTTGTGTTGTGACAATACACTACAAAATATTTAATAAATATATTACCCTAATGGGTTTTTTAAGGAGACAAAAATTATAGTTTCTAAACTTGTTTTTTATAAATTTTAAAATATATATATATATATATATATATATATATATATATATATATATATATATAATTTTTCTTTCTCAAAATTTCATATAAAACTTTTAAGTCTTAAAATTATTTTAAATTATTTAATTTTCAATGAAACTCTGCACATAAAATCTGGAGATAATTATTTGGTGGCACCGACATGAATCAACTATAGCAAAATACATACATTTCATGTTTTGATGGCATTTATTGATCAAGATCTGAAGAATAAATTGCATTTTTCTTGAATTTTGTGTGTTTCATCACGAATTGACCACACTTTTGTTTCTTCCTGAAATGCCTGTATCATGTTTCTTTTTCTGTATTGTGAAGATTTTCTGTGTCTTTAAATATTATTTAAAGTTTTCATTGGAAAAACTAAATAGTTTAGTAAACTTCATTGGTTTTAGTAAAACAAATGTAGAATTTTGTATTCTACATTTTCCTTTCTAACCCCTAATAGTTGCATATATGTAATTAATTGAAGGTCATATAAAAGAAGAGAAAGATATGAATGTGAAAATAATAACTAAAGTTACCTTAAGAATGCCATGTTATGTGGGCGTGGAATACAAAAGCAAATATTTAAATTTTTTTATGAAAAGTAATTATAAGGAATATCAATAAATACTTTCGACCTACGTCAATTTAGTTAAAAAGCAAATTTGCTTCAACATAAAATTTTAAAATTTTAAGAATTATCGAAAAAAAAATATATTCTATTTTTATTTATTTATTTTTAACGTGACTTAATATTTTATTGATTTGTTTTAAAAGAAAAATAGTAATACAGACATACTCTTCTACTGTCAACCTTGAAAAAGTCGAGAAAGACACGGTCCTTTTGTCGGCATTCCTATTTTCAAGATCTTACATTGCATTTTGGTTTGGTTTCTTAACCCTTCATCACACATTCCCAATGTTTTTTTTTTTGTTTCTTACCAACATTCTTAGATCTTCTTCTTTCTTCTCGCTATTTATTATTATACCACATTCAATGACCTCACATGCTTTAGAAATTGAAGATAAAAATAATTTAAATATATTTTTTCTTTCATTTCTTAGAGTATCTTTTAAAGATAAGATAGTATGTTTTGAGATATTATTTATTGGATTAAATATATTTTTAATTCCAAATTTTAATTAAAATTGAAATTAATCGATATTTAAAATTTTGATATATTTTAATTTTTAAACTTAAAAAATAAATAAATATAGTTTTTTAATCTAATTATGTTAATTTTGTTTGACATGTTGAATGCGAGTTGTTTATATTATTTTACACATTCTTGGTTCAGTATATGTTAAGAAATACATTCGACATCTCAAAAAAATTAATGTATTTGGATTAAAATTATTATATTCATTTATTGTTAAAGTTTAAAGATCAAAATGTATCAAAATTTTGGACAAAACGAATTTTAATTTTAAACCAGTTCACGAATGAAAAAGAGACTTGAAACTTCAAGATAAAGTCTACTATTGAGTTTATTTTCTTGATAACCAGAACCAGATTTTATTGTTTTAACTCATTCGTTATATATATATATATATATATATATATATATATATATATCTTTAGTAGTGTTTTATATATTATAATCTTTTATTTCATATAAAAATATATAGATATGTCAACTAAAAAATTTGAATCAGGCTATTCAAGAATTCAAAAGAAAAGAAGAATTGAGACTTTAATTGCATAACAAAAAGGAGCTATGAACAAAAAAGAGCAAATGTCTTATGTATTGTAGATATTTCATTTTTGAAAGAAAAATGCTTAAAACTTGAAAAATCTTTAAAGCATGATAATTTCTTGGATATTGATAAATTTGATTTAATTTCAGAATTAAATATCTTAAGAAAAATTATAGGTTTGGAAAATGATAAGCCAATTGACATTCTTAATTATATAAAAAGAATACTTTTTTTTTTCAAATACATATATAACTTATAGAATAATGTTAACAATTCTAGTGTAAAAGGAGTTTCTCAAAGCTAAAGATAATAAAAACTTATTTAAACCCATCAATGTCTCAAGAAATATTAAATGGATTAGTCTTATTATCTATTGAAAAATAAATGTTAAATGAAATAAATTATGACAGTTTAATAAATAATTTTCCATAAAAAACTCAAAAAATAAATTTTAAATAAAATATTTCATTTTGTAAGTTTGCTTTAGGTCTCTCAAAACATTGAGTCGCCCCTATATAGAACTACAATCTTTTACTAACTACAACCAAACTAAACGACAAAATATAAACCCAACAATATTATCAGATCTTAATTTATATCTATAAAAAAATTCACTAAATTTAGATATTACATCTGTACAGTTTCTTTCTTAATAAATTCTTACTCAAAACAAATTAAACGTTAGTCACAACTAATGGTATAAAGATCTTATTTATAAAAAGATATCGTAACTAATGTGAAACACACTTAGAGTAACAAAAATGACACAAATTGTGCTTCTTATTAATTAACATAACAAATACATGGACGATTAAACCAAACAATCTAAAAATTAATAAACACGTTTCCTAATACCATCTACCAAATATAGTAGAATCTACATATAAATATAAACATTAGATCGTTTATATCATTCTCAGAGAATCTATAAACCTTTAAACAAAAAATTGATTAAAATATCTTTTATAAGTGATATGAAATATTTAAACTTGTCCATGAATATCATTGACTTTTTTTATTTATTAATAAAGTTATTCGTTGATGTGATTTAGTATTCAATAAAACTCTATTTAGAAAAAAAGAGTTTAGCATGTGTAGTTTAAACAAAACCATCTCACCAAAAAACAAGTTATTTCATTTAATATAGCATTATAACTAATTTTAGTTAATTACGTTTGAAGTCTCTTATATGAAAAAAAAACAATTATTTCAATCTCTAAAATTTGAAAAAAAAAGTTTGGGTTTCTAGAAAAAAAAAATGACAAACTAAACTCTCAGATCTATTGAAGAACTGGTTTTTGACATGGTTATGAAAATTTTAAAGCTCATTGATCTGAAAATTTCTAGAACGGAATCATGGCTGAATTAATAACAAACATAACAGAGTTGCAATTATGCTTTTGGGGCCAAGAGACTAACCCTAAAAATTCAATTTTTTCACGTCTTGAGATCCAAACCTCTCGGAATAATAACAACAATAATCATAGTTATCATTTGAAGAAGAAAAAAAAATTGTTTTCTTGAAATGAAAAATAAAATCTCATAGAGTGGGGCCCTTTGTTTGTTCTTAAGAAATAATTATGATAGTTTCGAATGTGTGTAAAATTTTCTTGAGCCCCTCACTCTCACTCAAAGTTGCCTTCCATATAATTTTAATAGTGAATATTGAAACAACAAATCTAGCATTGAAAAATTAAATATATTTTTAGGGCTATACTTCAATCGTAAAATAATTTTTAGGATTAGATATGTTTTTTTTTTTTTTAACTTTGAGTAAATTTTAGAATTAGTTAATTTTAAAATTTTGGACTAATTTAGTTCTTTATGTTTCGCATGTTTCGAAATACGTAAATTTCGTCATTTTAATCAAATTTTGTTAAATTTATTTGACATTTCAAACATATTTCATAATAATATTTGATTTAACATTAAAGTAAAATGCGTCAAATATTATAAACAACTCAAATACAATCTTAAAATACATACAAAACATCAAATAAACCTAACAAAAATTGATTAAAATGACTAAATTTACGTATTTTGAGAAATGAAGAACTAAATTGGTCTAAAATTTTGAAATAGACTAATTTTAAAATTCACTTAGGGAACAAAAACATATTTAACCCTAATTTTTAATATATCTTAATAAAGCACAATTAGAAACACTAAAAACATTTAATAATCTAGAACTAAGTTTTAGCAACAAAAATACCTTTGAACTTTGAATGCCCTTCTTAAGGGTAGTATTGAATGAGGGTTTTTGTTTGTGGGACCATTAGGGCTACGACTAGTAGTACTGGGACTACCCTTTAACGTTGTCGGTGCAACGAATTTAGATTCATTGTTCCTTTTTCTATCCTTGTACTCAAAATTACCATTGGATTGAAACTTTGCAACATGGTCAAATGTTGCCAAAGAAGTGTTATGACCTAGCTTTTTCTCTACTAAATACATACCACTACAATTTTAAACAGACAACTTTTCTTTCTATGTTTCTACCCATTTTTCAAGAATTCTGGATCATTAAATTCAGCCTCCACTTTTCAAGTCTCACCGTAGAAAATAAAATTTAATAATCTCATTACTAAAATTAACATTCAATTTGATATTTTAATTTATTTTTACGAGTCCATATAACTCTTTCTTGTTATGTTGTATGAAGATTTGACATAGTACATTATCTTGATCTGCATAAGAAAATAAATTAAATTAAGAACATTTACGAAAATTATTATAAAGATAATGGTTAAATATATATATTCTTTAATTTTAATGTGAAATTAAAATTTGGAATTCATTTATATATGACATTTTGATATATTTTGGTATTAAACTTTATAAATGACTGAATATAATTCTTTTAATTTAATTATGTTAAATTATTTTATGTGTCAAATATGTTTTATAGTTGAGGTTGAATTCAGAAAATGTCAAACAATATAAATAATTTAAATGTAGCATGAAATGTGTTTGACATGTCAAACATATTTAACTTAATTGAATTAAAATATTATTTCCATCCTTTTTAAAGTTTGAGATCGAGAAATTTATCAAAATTTAAAATATGGATTAATTTCAATTTTAATTAAGAGACTAAAAACATATATGATCTTAGTAAAAGATATTAAATAAAAGAAAATATGAAATGGACTTTTTTTTTTTTAATTTTAAACCGAACTTATATTTTTTTTTATACAACAACATTCTTTATGTTACCGGATTAGGATTATTTATCTTGAAGTTGTCATTTTACTACTTTTATATGACTTTGTTATGAGAAAAATGTTAAGTTGGTGAAGAATGATGCTTATAAATAACTGTTAACTTTAACTATGAAACATTTAATACTCTGGAGTGACTTACTTTGGAAACTAATCGACATATTTCCGTAAAAAACATAATCTTTATGAATAACAAAAGTTATGTCTTGATATAGCAAAATATTGAAGATTTGAATTTTGGATTATTGATGAATAAATTTACACCCATTGATTAAGGTGTTTGATGATAAACATTTGTTGTCTTATATTTTGAATGGAAAACTAAAAACAAAAAATATTTAGATACACAAATTTATGGCCAGACATTAGTTCGTACCAATCTTGGAAGGATAAAGAAAATGATGGGTCTAAACGTTTAATTCAAGCATCTATTATAAAGTCACGTCTTAAGTAAAGATTATATATACCAATAATACTTAGATATAAATGATACTATGCCACTCATTATATCAGATAAAATTTCATTCACTAGTCATCTAATACACAAACACAAAACAATTACACGTATTAACTCTTGAGACAATAAAAATCATCTAAGTTAATTCCTATTTAGAATCTAAACTTTATTACTAATAAACTCATTTGGGTCATTTAATTAAAAATCTTACAATGTAAATAGAAGATCATAGTGTTAAGTGGCTATTGAGAGAATGGGAATCTTATAATTGGAATTCAAGTTTCAAATCAATTATATATATATATATATATATATATATATATATATATATATATATATATATCATATTTTATTTTAGGCTACGATTAAATCATATATAAAATATCTGGTTTCACTTTCAATCTAAAATCATATGACAATAAAAATCATCGAAATTCATTTCTATATTCTAATAAATAGTGTTCTTCATTCATCATAAACTATTATCATTTAGAGTCTAAAATTTATCACCAATAAACTCAATTGTGTCATCTAATTAAAAATACTATAGTGTAAACAGAAAATCATATTATTAAGTTCTTCAAATGGGTATTGGGAGAATGTGAATGTTATAATCAGGATTCTGACAAGCTTCAAACCATGAATCAATAATATATAAAATATCTTTCTTCATCTTTAATCTGAAATCTTAAAAGGATGGATTTGTGATTTTTTTTTTTCAACCATAAGTGAATGTATAAAATATTGGACATGAATTTCGATCCAAAACTTAAAAGAAAATGAGTTTATAGATATTTCTTTGTATATTACTGATTGAAGTATTGATTGGTTATAGATGTTTATGAAATTGTGATTAGCAAAGAAAAAGTGGATTGGAAAGTGAATGGAGAATTTGGCGAAGAAGCAGGCACATGCCCTATGGGTCCTATCTCACATGCATGGGAGGTATAGTCTTTATTACAAATCTAACCATGTGCATTCACCACTCATCATCACATTCATCACTGTCCATTGCTCTCTCCGCAGGCATTTACTACCTTCCCTCCAACCACTTGTCACACAGACAAAGACATTTGAACAATACTCCATTCACAAATCAAACACCTCTTTCATACCTTATTCACATTGCTTCACTTCATTCTGTCATGTCAATACTTAGACTTAGTTTATGTTGCTTTTCTCAGTCACTGCTACAATTATCCACCCTTCCTATCTCATATAACATTAATCATGTCTTTTTTTTTCTTTTGCTTTTCAATTAACATTACTTTCTTTTGTTGCACAAGCATTCCTTTGTGTAATTGAGGACAAAACTAATGTTGAACGATACTTTAACATGATGGCATGTCTTGTTCAGTATTTGAGGCATGATAATAGTTAGCATTAAGGGGGGGACAACTTAGGTAAAGGGGGTCATCATGTTAATTAGAAAGATAATGAGGGAGGGGAGGATCATGTGGTGCACATGAACGAATCGCACATGTTGGTAGAGAAACCAACACTGGCAGATATGTTTAATGATTTACAGCCATAATTGCATAACAAAAGCAAACATTACTTCCATTGACAAGGAAAAAAGGCTAAAAAAGTTGAGAAAGTTAAAAAGCAACACCACAGCTATTACAATTCCATAATCGTCATTCATAAAGTGTTTCCATATAACTCAACTTTGACAATCATGCTTTTGCTTGTATAATTAACTCAACAAAACAAATAGTAAAAAAATAACAAAAGGGAAAAATCAAATATATATATTTATATATTTGGGCTCATTCAAATCCTATAAGAAAAACTGAAAAAGACTGAACAGTATGTAAGGAGACATGATTTGACATTTGGAAAAATATGCATATAATTGGTGGTGGGTAAGGTTGATGAGATGAGATGAACTGGGAAGGACCAAAGGGAAAGGCAAAAAATGAAAGGGAAAACAATGGATGGCGCTTCTGCACCTGCTCCTACAATTGCATTGTTTGTTTCAGCTGGAGCAAGTCGAGCAGCTATGATTGAGCAACAGCAAAACACACAATGTGGCAATGGGGTAACAGAAACCATATTGACATGTGTAATTAATGTACACTTGCCAAGAATGCAGGATGACAACGGAGGTGTGAGGAAAGCAATGGATATATGATGATTTTCTACTATAATATGGTAAAAACTTAGAATCAAACACAAAAGAAAAATAATTGATCTTTCATTCACATGGCTCTGGTGGCTGATATTTATATGCTAGCACTGACGGCCTCTTTTGCAACCGAGTGCACCAGCATTGGAAGTTATGGTACCAACCATGGAAGAAGATTTTGCTCCTAAGCTTGAGGCCCTGGCATAGCTGGCTGAGGCTCCAGCTCCTGATGGGGTGAAAAAGGCACCATTCAGCAACAAATCTCCCTCTGATCTCCAATTCCAACCCTTCCACTGACTTTCTGCTGTTTCCACTCTCTTAGTCACCTGTCAACACCAAGATTTTTTTTTCTCAATCAGTTAGTGAAAATGGCTTAACTAAAACGTCATCAATTTACAGCATCACATGGATTGATTGTCCTATTGTACCTCCTTTGCAAAAGGGTTAACAGGAGCATTGTATCGGTTTCCCTGGCTGTTAATGGTGGGGTTAGCACTTCCACCAATGGCATACATTTCCCAGTGAGTGTAGTCATTGTTCACCACGTGAAAATATCCGTGTCTACACCTGCATTATTCATGACCAATGTTTTGTTAGATTAGATAATATAAATATTCCACCTCTGATTTGAAATACATCATTGCAGGAGGGGACAAAATAGCCCTATCCAGTTGTTGATTAATGGCTACACCATCTGGTCCCGCACAACTAATTCGTCTAAGAAATTTGTGATTTCCTTAAACTGAAGAAGAAAGCCTAAAAACAAAATTAATGCACCAAAGAGGGTCGCTGCGAGTCTGCCCATCAGACCAACCTATCTTGTGGTTACATTTATATGCATTTAAAGCACACAACAAAGAGGAGGAAAAGAGGAAAACGAGCAAAGGGGTTTCAATGCAAAAAGTGACATTAAATATTACCGTGGCATTCTCTGGATAAGTCCCTCTCCGAAATGGTTGTATGCGATGGTCACTTGCATGAGCTTGTCTCTTGTGTAAGAATCACTGTGGCCCAGCAGAATCACCTGAATTTGCAAAGGAATACAAACTTGATCCATGATTCAACAAGGGAAAAAGTGCACTTTGACACAGGAAAATAGAGTGAAAGTACCTCATTGTGGTGGGTGAAGTGGTTGTTTGAAATAGTAATGGCTGTTGAGCCCAAGACAGCATCCACAAGGCCATCAGCACAGTGAGACAAGGAGTTGTGGTCAACCCAAATGTGGCTTGAGCTAAATATGGAGATGGCATCTCCATCAGCCATTGTCCTCCACCCAAAGTGGGTTGGGGAGCTCCTCACCATGGCATTTCCAGTAGGTACGCAATCATGAATATGCAGGCCATGGATGATGACATTGGTAACAAACTGGATTGTGATACATGCCCCATTAGCAATGTGCACATTGGCTCCTCTTCCATCAATGGTCTTGAAGCTGTTCATGATTAGCTCTTGCTTCAACTGAATAACCATGTCCCTCTTGAACACAATCCACAAGGGCCTGTCCTGGATCACAGCATGGCGAAGAGTGCCAGGTTTGGGGTTCACAGGGTCATCATCCCTGGGGTCAGTCACAACATAGAACTTTCCATCACGACCACCAATGGCATTTCTGCCAAAACCAATGCCACAATCTGCAAGACGCTTCCTGTTGCGTTGCCAGTTGGGGTCACAACGCCAGCAATCATCAATGGGGTTACCAGTTCCACAAGAGAAAAACCCCAGATTCCTTCTCTCTGTACTATTTTGGATGCTCCTGTAATATCAACAACATTATTTTCTTAGTGCCATCGTTGTCAAGCAACTATCTTTATTTGATGTTATCTTAACAAATTATTAATTTAATAACATGCCAAGATGTGATACAAGTTGAACACATTTGGTGTTACAAATTGAACAGCATTGTTTTCATGATGCCATTACTGTAATCAACAATCGTTATTGGGTGTTGTTCAAGTTCTTTCAATCTACACTGAGCAATCAGTCCTCATGTAATTTCCAATTTTGTTTCCTTCAAACATCAACAGTTTAAAACTATGACTGTGGGTTACAAATTTAACACAATTTGTTTGCATATGCTCGTGTTAAATTCCTTTGTGGCATGTATGTAAATGCAGACAAAAAATGTTCTGGCTTTTTGGATCACAATAATTAGACCTAATCTAAATGAGTAGAGTCAGCTAACAGGAATAAAATAAAGCCACTGGATACTACCCAAGATAAAACTTTTAGTAAATCTCCTTGAGCCTAGTGGAGGAAACAAACGATGTCAAAATAATTTATCCATGTGACGAGTGAAGACAAAAGGAATTTTCCTACTTGTAACGGCTAAAAATTCTTGCCTTTTTTTTTGGAATAGAAGATATGGTAAATATGCTTTTCTGTCTTGACATGGATCTTGACCCAAATATGCAACTGTGGCCACGTTGCACGGAATCACCAACCATCACATGGTAAAATGTTATACAAAAAACTCAATCCAAATATCAAGCACCGAAAATTTTGGTCAGAACTGCTAGAAGCAACTGTTTTTTAATGGGAGAGAAAGAGTTGTACCCCGGAAGTACAACACATTTATGAGGAAACATTCATTAATTTGCTTATAGGCAAAGGGATTAGATTTATAATGGCATGCAAAAGCACCATGAGCGTGAAGAAGGGTATATCATGAGAAAGTGCATGTGACTGAACCATGAAAAGGAGAGAGAGAGAGAGAGTGACCATGACCGAAAACATTGCTGGTTAGTGACAAGGTAATTTCCTAACCAGACATGCCACAAAAGGGTCAAAAAGAAGAAAAGGTTAAGTCTTCAAAGTTTATTCATTCAACTGTGGCAAAATCAGGAAAGTAAAGTGATTGAAAAAATGGGTGAGTTGGGTAAATAGTTAGGTCTCAATTCTCAAGGGGGAGTTATGAGTGCCACCAAAATGCCACGGCACACCACTACCCTACCCTCATTACACTCAATAGTCCCTACTCCATGTGAATGAATAAATTAATAAAAACATAATAAAACATTATAGATCATTATAGGTTCATGTAATTTTGTCTTTTGCTTTAACTTATGTGCTTAGCTACGAAGGGACATTGTAACAAGGTTTCTCTGTATAGTGAAAATGAAGAGAGAGAGACAGAGAAATAGAGACCCACATCTCAACCATTGAAACCACTTCCTCTGGGTTAGCCACTGCAGCTTGTTCATTTAATTTTTCGGCCTCTAGTGCCCTGAAAGAAACAGTTACAAGCACAGTCAAAATCTTAAACAATAAATAACCAATCAAACTACTAATTCAATGATTATATTATTTCACTAAGTAGGGTTAGTTATAGTTGTCTTATGACAACATTAAACTTTATATAATGAATCAATTTTTCTTTTAATAACCAAAGTTTGACTTATTCACTAAATGTATAGATAGCAGCAATAAATAAACTACACCTTTTGGTGAAATTGTAAGGAAAATTAAAATATAATATATGTAAAAATCCTTTATTGCAGTCGGCAACCGTGACCTGTTAACCAATGTCCTTTCTGTACTATAATAAATTAAATATTTAATAAATACAAATGGAGAAACAAATTGTTTTCCTTCAAAACAAATAAACACCTATTTTAGAAAAACAAATTGACAGCACAATGTTAAATTAAAAATAGAGGAAAATAAAAAAACTGAACAGGGACACTTGTCGGTGAGAGATTTGAGTGAGTTCCGTAAATACATTTGCTCCGTAAAAAGTTAAAGTGAAAAAAACAACAACTTGATAAAAGCCGTTAAGATAAAAATTTATTCACCTTATTTTCTGGATAATGACCAAAGTACCCTTAAGAGAAAAAAATATTTAACACGTTGGGAGGGTAGTTTTGGAAGAGGAAAAAAAGTTTGTTGACGGTTAACCAACTCTTTAATGGGGTGGTGTGGGGAGTTATTTTGCTTTTGCAGAACCCTCAAAGCAAACAAACACAGAGAGAAACGAACATAACCGAATAAACGATCCAGATCGAAGCATCAACGATTTTTCAACGGCTGTGATCGTTTGCTCGATCCAACGGCTGAGACCTAAAGTTAGAAACTCAACACACGGTCTCGATTAACCGGCGTTTCAAGGAATCAGGATCAGAGTTTTAGCTTCTTCTAATAGTGGAAAGAAAGAACACTAACCTTTCCGCCATTGACGAGTTCTGCAAGCTCGGCAACCTGTGTTTTTCCACTTCAACATTCCTATATAGTCAAAACAAAAACGAAAAAACGGCTCAGAGCAAGATCTTCGTTTTCTCTCTGTTTTCACAAAAAAAATAAAAATGAGACCAATGAATGAAAATGAAAACGAGTGTTCAACTTGAAAAGTGGAATTGAGATTTTCCAATGTGTTAAGCTTTCTCTGATTTCTAGTTAAAACTTGTATAACAGTGGTGAATCCCACTTGAACGGTTTTCACATCAGAGATCGCACATTGCTTAAAGAAACAACCCGAGAGTGTATATAAACGAGTTGCAACTCAAATCACACGAAGTTTTTTATGGGGGTGAGAAAGTAATAAGGAACACTGTTTCGGTTTGGAAATCCACACAATGTGGCTAAAGCTAAAGCTAAACCAACCCATCACAGAACAACACATAGAAAAGAAGCTTCTGACAGTGAAACATTTGCGTTGAGACCTGAGGTGAGAGATCTGTGGTGTGGTGGTGGTGGTGGTGGTGGCCATGGCTGCTTGTAGGTGAATGAACAGCGCCAGAAGGAGAAAAAAGAAGACCCACATCGAATAAGAAGAAGAAGAAGAAACCACCGCCATTGCAGAGAAAGTTGAATTCTCCTTGCTCTTGTTGCTTTGGAGAGAATAATGAGAATGTTGAAGAGAAAAAGAAAGAGAGAAAGAGAGAGAGAGAAATGGATGGAGTGGACTCAGAAGGACAGGTTCCAACATAACGGTTTTTTATAGACACTAAACGAGAAACGCCAACCTTTTGACGGCGTTAAGTAACTGATCGTTTTTCTTGTTTGCGTGTTCGCCGTCCCTCCGACGGCGTTATCGAACAAAGTACTACTGTTACTGTTGTTTGTTGTTTGTTGCTTTTAGCTTTTGCTTTTTTTTTTCTTCTTCTTCTTCTATTTGTTTAACCCTAAGTTACTTTTTTACCCCCTCTCTCTCTCGCACGTGGGTGCAGTAGCTGTCACATGCCGTCGCAGGGTATGGCACTGTTACTAATTACTCATACAAACGCTAATACTAAGATCTAAAATCTCACATCACCACCACGCACCACTTTCTCTCTTTTCACTTTCTACTTTTTTTTTTCCCGCTTTATCCACCAGTCACTCCCCAACTAACTTCAAACGGTTTTTAATTTCTCTACAATATCACTGTGACTTAATAATTCTCTCTTCTTTGTCTTCTCCCACTTTTAATTTCTTATTATTATTATTTTTTTAATTTCCCTTGCCTTTCTATTAATTTATTTATCGCTTCAAAATATGCCTATTTATATTATTGCTACATAATACTTATCTTTTAACTAAACATTATATAAATTATGGAAACTAAAAAGTTCTAAAAAGATTGCAACACATTAAACATATCTAAATACACTCTTTAATATAAATTTGGTGTCTCTACCACCATTATTATAACATCGTCTCTTCTCATTCCAAATATGATCATAGCATTCTAAAAATATATGTATATTCAACAATTATATATTATTATTTAATCATTAATTTTATTATATACTTATTTTTAACCATGCTCTCTTACCATCATTTTTTTCTTAAGTGATAATCTTTTCATTAAGTGAAAATATTTCAAAAATGCAACAAACATAACAAAAATTTATCCAAAAATATTTCTATTGATTATAAAGTCTTTCTTATGTTGAAGTTTTTGAGATATTGTCTGTTTTGAAGTGTGAAATTTAAAAGGTATATCGAAGGATGGAGAAATGTAAAAATATTCAAATTACGCTTAATCTTAACTCTTAAATGATGTAAGACTTATTAAGTGTAAGTGTACCAAAACAATACTCATAAAATATTGGTATAATTCAAAATATGACATAAATGTGATATGAATTTAACCTAATTATAGACTAACTAACTTAAGCCTTACCTTTTCAATGAATATTGATAAAAAATATTGAATATAATTTGATCTTAATTTTGCAAATGGGTGCAATCCCAAAACACAATCATAATATAATATTAAAATAATACTTTAAATCATATTATATTTATTTTTGATCTATTTTTAGCATTGAATAAATATGGTAAATATTGAAACTAAAAAGCCCATTAAACATATATTTTTAATCTATTTTTAGCATCATGTCAACATGACTATCTCAAACATCAAAATCACATAATAAAACCATAACTCAAGCAATTTAACATAGAAATCATTCTTCCTACTCTATAATTTTAATTCGAATTAACTATAGAATTCATTATATCATGTATAAAAACTCCAAATACAACTACTTCAACGAAATAATTTGATTAACAACAATTCAAAATAATACAAATCCCCAATGTCAATAACTTTTAATTTCCTAAACCTTAGTCTCAAATCATCTTAACACTCAATTCCATTCAAGAATCCAACATCACATAAATTTCCAAATCAACCTAAATGAATTAGATTTATCAGCTCTCTTTACCTCTACCATGAAGTTCCTTTAATAAACATATCAAAAAATCAACCAAAGTTGGAAAAGTCACAACTTACTTCGGGAAACCTAATAACAAATAAAACATATCATTGTAGACTTATATTAATAGATATTAAGTTATTCAACTCAAATCTCACAATAATGCAAATAACTTATACATACCAATCATAAAAGAAAAGAAATTACTTTAGATATGAAACGGTACCAAATTAAAAAATTGGTATGAAATTTGTACATACTTTAGATATAAAGGAACAACCTTGAGACATTTAATTTTTAGGTCTTTATGACTCATTTCTATCCGATATGAAACTCTTATCTTTAATACTTGAATTTTCATCAAGTCAAATATATAAGAAATGAGAGTTGAATTGTATATTAAATTTTTTCTTTTGTTCATAAGAATTTTTCTTATTGTACAATTAGACAATATTTTTGTTTTGACACATTCAAGATCAACAATTGTTTTGCAAATCTTGTTTAAAAAAATACTCATTTCTATAGTTAGATAGCAATCCAATGGTATACAATAAAAAGAGTTAAGAGTAAATTTACTCTTTATATTTCTAAATTGCTTTGTTTATTAACAAGATTTCAATTCTTCAACTTAAAATTTCATCTCTAACTATTATAATAAAATTAGACTAATCTATCTATCTATATATCTCTCTCTCTATATATTATAAACTATAATGAAAATTTAATTTAATTTCTAACTTATAACAGAAAAACGAATGGTTCACTACTAAAAAAACATATATTTTCTGTCAAGTTTTTTAGAAAATACTTATAAATTTTATAAATAATGGTTTGTAAGAATTTACTATCAATTTGTTTGAAAATTATTTTGCACAAAATGTTCTTTGTAAAAAATTTTGTAAGAAATACTTGCGAATTTTATAATTTTATAGTATGAAAAAGTTATCCGTCAATTAAAATTTGTAAAAAAAATAGCAAAAAAAAAATATTTACTTGGAAAATTTTATAATAAATTTATAGAAAAATCTCACAAAATAATAAAAATTCTAATAGTGATTTAATGATGGATGACAAATGGTTAGTGATGTCATAAAGGAGGAGGGAAACAATAAAATAAAAAAGTGAAAAATTAGAAAAAAAAAGGTGTGAGTATCTTATTTCATGTACATGATAAGTTCAATCGATATAAAAAAATATTTAATCATCACACTAACTTCTATATCTTTTATATCGATTTTCTGTTATAACCGTTTTTATGCCTACGTGGAATTAACTTTTTAAACTACTTTCATACTATTTCAATTTTAAGAAATAAAGTAATACTCTACTCTTTAATTTTATATAGTTTAAATTTCATTTTCCTTCACACGATTTTGTTCCATTTTATTTTTCTCCTTTTTTTTTTTTTTCTTCTATAGAGACACTACACGTAAATGATTAAATAAACAAAAAGAAGGTTATCTGAAATGCTGAAATACCTCGCAATGACGCAATTGTATAAATATATATTTTGATAGGTTTTGTTTTTACTTCTCTTATAAGAAGGTTGATTTTGACGGGGCGCAATTAATGTTGTTTTCATGTATCATTGAAGGAATTCAATTTTCTTACATCACAATTCAATTGATTATGCTTCAAGTTAGCATAGTTAAACCAATTAATGGTCAAAGATTATTATAATTAGACACCCTAACCTAGTAATTCTGATCTTAATTTTTAATTTAACCCCACTTATCTAGTTATAAAAATTAACAAACTCATCACATACTATTTATTATTGAAGGAGTCTATAAAGAAAAAATCCCCATTTATCTAGTTCATATATAAAGCATTCTCTCATTTTTTTTTTCTTTAAAATCCGAAATAATAATAAAAGTTTGAAAGGAGTCAAATCCAAAAATATAAGGAAAATTCCTGTTTAAATGTCACAAAAATAAAAAATTATAGTTGAGAGTAGATTTTTTACTGATTTTTTTTATTATCTTAGGCTGAATATTAAAAATACACTGATATTAGTATATTAATTTTTTTTAATATATTTTAAATGGTTAAATATGTTTTATCTTTTCATTCATGGAGAAAATTAGAATTAGTTCATATTCAAAATTTTGATTCAATTTAGTCTCTCAATTTTAAAAATTTATGAATTTAATCTTTTTAATCAAATTTTGATAAATTTATTTAACGTTTCGAACGTGTTTCATGATCTCATTTGAGTTATTTACATTGTTTGACAAATTTCTGTTTCAATGTTAACTAAAAAATACATTTGAAACATCAATAAAGTTAATAAAATTTATTTAAAAAGATTAAATCTGTGTATTTTTAAATAAATAAATAAAATTTGTCCGAAACTTGGAAGAGGAATTAATTGCGATTTCCAGGCATATTTAACTTTGTTTTAAAAGGGTTAATTTGAAATTTATAGTTAAGATGTATGGTGTATGGTATGGTTGCATAGAAGGAAAGTATGGAAGTGAGATGTGGAATTATTGTAATGTAAATTGCATAATAGTAGGAAGTGAAGAGAGAATATGTGCAATAAATTAAGGGTGGTGGGTAGAGAAAGTGGGGACCACGGGAGGAATGGGTGGGGGCAGAGACACAGGATGATATCCCGGGGGAGTTTCGACCCTACGATTACACAAAACAAAACTCCAATCTCACATTTTACTGCTGATTTCACGCCCAAAATGCACTCACAACGCGTAACAATAACGACAACTATAAACAACAACCAAAAGTTTCTAATAATTTTTTTTATTTAATTAGATTTATAAAGTATTATTTTAATGGAATTTAGTCTCCCCATCAAACACGTTTACCAATCTCAACTAAAGATTAAAAATCAAACCATTGTGATTTAGATTCTTAAAATCAATATTAAGATCATCTAAGAGACTCCCTTCCAGTAAATCAAAGTTTTATATTCCTTAATAATTGTGATTAAAAGTTATTTATATACATCTCTCTTTATTAAAAAATATATATTTTTCTAAAGACATGATGATAAAGTTAGTTTTTAAAATAGATCATATATAGCTTAGAAATGGGTTTCAAGGATTATCATATGTATATATATTTTTTCCTTTAATTTTTAGAGATATTTTCTAAAGAAAAAAAAAGTAATTAGATATATGAAATTGTAAAGTAGATAAAATATTATAAATGATAATTAAGCTCGATAATGTTATATTAATATTAAGATAGAAGGTTTAAGTTTAACTCAATCATACAAATGTTTGTTTTCATTTATAAGTTATAATTTAACTTTTTTTCATTCATGTCCAAATTTTGATTAAGAAAAATTTTGGTGACCCTAATGTTATATTAGGATAAAATATTTTAAATCTAATTCAGTCTTTGTAAAATCGATTTAATAAGATGATGTTTATCTTTATTAGTATAACCAAAGATTGAAACTTGGTTTCTTAAATAAATTCAAAATTTGATAAACTAAAATTATACCAATGTAGTATTCATGAAGTAGAAAAAAAAAAAAGCCTAAATACTTGGAATAGTTTATATTAATTGGAAAAAGGAAGAAAAAGAGTATTGGTGAATTTGATTTATTTTTTATTGGTTAGTTAATTTTTGATGTGGCGAGATTGATTCCGCGGAAACGTACGTTGAAGATGCGCGCTAATCACGGGCAGTGACTTTCTTTTGAAGATTAATGAGTTTGACGACTATTATTCCATCACCATTCAACCCTTACCAATAAAGTTACACTTTTTTATTTTTTATTTTTTATTTATTTTTCTACAGTTTTATATAATATATGAAAAATTAGAAATTGGAAAAAAAAATAGTTTATTCTCTTGATAGAAACTTGACATTGCAGTTATATGTTAGCATTTGTTTTGGGTGGGGTAGGTTATGAGAACTTCAAACTTATAATTCTAACATATTCGAGTAGATAGATGAAGTTGTTATCATCAAATACAATTCAACCTACTCAATTACCCAACACATTCAAATTTTAGGTGTCGGTTGTCAATTTTTTTTATTACATTTTTCTATTCAATTTTCCTCTATCAAACTTTTTTAATCACTCTAATTTTTATGTGTTACATCTCTTTCTCAGGAATAATTATTAACTTTTTCATTTAAGAAAACTAACTGTTGAGTGTTTAAGTTATGTTATGCATCTAAAATTAACCTTAATTGATATATTCAAATAATATAATCTATAACAGGATTTTTTTTTTATGTATACACATTTTTTTATTTATTAATTACTTATTTAAAGTTAAGAAGATAAAAGAATTTTTCTTTTTAAAAAATATGTATATGCATGTATTTCATGTGTTGGCCAAGGAATTAGACTGTCTATTTTTGGCAAGATGAACGCGTTTGAGTTATAATTATTGACTATTTGGGAGTTAAGTTATTTAATACTTAAGTGTGGAAATGAAACTATATGGTTTAATTTCATGTTAATTTTCTTTTAAAATCAATTAGCATTTAAATACTTTTTTTTTAATAAATTTTTTGAATCATGTATTGGTAAAATATGTCGAGGTATTAATTATGCTAAAGCCATTATCACATATTAGTAACTTATTTTATCATAAATAGAAATAATAAATTTTCATGAAATTTAGTAAGGAATTGAAATTTAGATTATTTCTTTTGGTGCTGTTTTTTTATTGTGCTTTCAAAAAACATTAATGTATTTTAAAGATTCACAGATATGAAAAGAACAAAAAAAATCAATGGAGAATTCAGACTCAAGAAGTTATCATCTTAAAACATTGATTTCAATTGATAGGTCTTTAATTTTTCTCATCAAATAAAGTATAAATAGTTTTAAAGTAATTGTACTTAATGTCCATTGCTTAAGAAATCTAATTATAAATTCTATGGTAATCTAATAAAATATCGTGCTCAAGTTTTGTAAATAAAAAAGTATAATTAAGAAGAATAACTTCATTAAACACAATGCACTAAACTATCCTATAAACATTAGTCATATAAAAAGAATTAATGACCATTTCATATTAATATTACATAAAAGATGATATTTTATTAATAAATACGGCTTATTCAAGTAGAATTTTAGACAAATACATTGGATGCTTACATCACTTATCTTAATTATCTATTGAGATATAAATTAAGACACATTTCCTTATTATTAGTTAGTTCAAAGAGAAAATTCACAAATTTTTTTGTTTATCTCTTTCTTTCACATGATTATTATATATCATAATGATAGATAAAGATAACAAAGATATATATTGTATGAATAGTTGTACAAATAATATTTCTCAAATCAAAATATGTAAGGAGCAAACTAAATAATAATAATTATTATTATTTTTTATATTTTTTTTCCAATGTCACTACCTTGTCATTGTTCTATAACACAACACAAGAGTTGAGTTTGACTTGTGATCTTTCACTTTCTATTTTCTTTTGGCAAAATGAGGAAATTTGACTTTAACCTAAGTCTTATATACAAGAGTGTTTCAGTTTTCAATGCTTTGTTCACTTAACTTTCAAAACTATGAGCATGGGCCACATGGCCAAAACTACTCGACTTATATACTATAGTATTATTAAAAAAATATTTTCTTTCTAGTCATTTTCACAATCATCAACAAAATTATTGTTTCAATTTTCTTATTTTACATTATATCTGAATACTTTAGCATTGAAAAAATATTCATTAATTAGAAAACAAATAATCATTTAATACTTTTTTCTATGTAGTACAATATATATTCAATCAAGTGTGTATAATTCAATTGGCACGATTGTTCTAATTTACTTATTTAGAAGTATCAAATTTTAAATTTCCACAAAAGAAAAAAGGTTTTGCAATTTTCATTCATCTTATCCAGCGAGATCCGAATTAATTAAACATTTGTTATCATTAATGTGTTAATAATTATAGAAGAACATAAAAAATGTGTGTTTTTTTAAATATATTATCTACACAAAGTATAAATCAATTATATGTTTGAATTAACTGTTGCATGTAACATCAATTGTCCGTCGCGGAAGTGGATCGAGTCATAATTGAATCATGACGTTTAGGTACTGTTACACTCTTAAGTAAAAAGAGTTACGCATTGACTAGAAACTCTAGCTTTTGGCATAGTAGTAAGCGCTCGATCCAATATTAACAATTTAACACAAAATTTATAAAATGATTATTTGACTTTAAAAATAAGTATTATTTAAAATATTTTTTGATTTTTGTGTAGGTAAAATTAATTAATCATTAATTAATGTCCTCGATTTCCATGGTATTTAATTATATATATAATTGTTACAACACAAGGAAAACAAAAATTGTATGGATAAGTTTTTTGACACATAGATATCTTTTGAGATTTTGTTTAGTGTGAAAGACATTATTAAAAAAGTTTTTCACTTTTTATAATGTTTAGAAAAAAGAAAAGAAATAGACAGCAATCTCCAACCAATTCCCACACCAAACTACTTTTGACAAACAAATCATTCCTCAATCCATGCCACATGTTGCTGCTCATTTGCCCTAATTTTCCTTTTCTTGTTGCAAATTAGGATTCTCTGAAAGACTACTGTGTGAGAAACTGAGTCAAACCCTAAACCAAAATAAGAAAGAAAGATTATAATGGCATAATGGGCAACATGTGAATGCATCTATTGGTGCATGTGACACAGTGTACAGATTTCAAGTACAACGTTAATTAATGTATTTTAATACATTCAATTCTTAATTGCTATATCAGTCAAACTATGTGCTTTTTCTGTTCTTACTTTTCACATTTTGCGTATTACTTACATAAGTTTAATTAAAAACCCTTTATTTTTTATTTGGCACTTTATTAAACTTCAGAAACTCTTTATATTGGTATTGGCAAAATTCATGATTTTGAAATTATGTGTTTATGTTTGAATATATAGATTAGAGAATTTAGTGGTATACACAATTTTGTAGAATGCAAAAGTTATCTCTGAAGTTCTTTCAGTTTATAATCGATTGTTGTCTCAATCAAATTCTCGATGTGAAATCAATTTTTTGAAAGTTTAACTAATATTATGTTTATTAATTAATATTTCAAACCTATTTCAGAGAATTCGATGTTAACTATCGTTTTTTTACATATTAATAATATATTTATTTTCTGCATAACTAAATAATATATACAAAAAAAAAGGAATAGTATAAACTCTCCAAACCTCCCTACGGCACTAATATATTATAGTGTTACACCATTATAATAGGAGATAAAAAATGAGGTAGACTAACTATATATATATATATATATATATATATATATATATATATATATATATATATATATATATAAAGATGATGGTTAAATATAGTTTTGGTTTCTTAACTTTTAATGAAAATTAGCATTAGTCCATCATCAAAATTTTGATTTAATTTAGTCTCACAACTTTATAAATGTGTAGATTTAGTCATTTTAACAAGATTTTGTTAAGTTTTACGTTTCAAATATATTTTATAATAATATTTGAATTATTTACACTGTTTGATACATTTTTGTTTTAATGTTACCTGAAAAACACATTTGAAATGCGTTTGAAACATCAAATAAACTTAACAAAAATTTGTTAAAAAGACTAAATGCAAACATTTCTAAAGTTGATGGATTAGATTGAGTTATATTTTGAAGAAAAACTAATTTTAATTTTCACTAAAAAAAAGAAACATATTTAACACAACATATAATGTTGATGTGTATATAATAATCACACACTAATTCTATAAAAGGTTATTCATTGAATGAATAACATTTATAATTTTTGACGATTTTAAAAATATTAGTCTTAAGTTCAAATTTAGATATTAACATTTGTTAATAATATCTTGTTGATAATTTATCTTCTATGGTATAGATCTCATTTAGCAACATCATATAACAAGATAACTTTTTATATGTCTCATTTTGTTTTTAAAACATAATCGTATACAAGCATATGATTAATTGTTTCTGCTTATTCTTTTGTGTATAAAAAATTTAATTAGATTCACGTGTGTTCTTGCTCTCTCTTCCATTTAATTTTAATTTTATTTTTGTGCTGCATTATTCACGGACATAAGTTTGGGGAATGATATTAAATATTTATACGTATTACGTACACTTCATATTTTTCATCGAAAACTAGTGAATTTATTAATACCCATTTTTTGGTTCACGAGAAGAACAAACACCAACTACTTCTGATTCCATTTGAAGAACTACCCAGAAACTATATAAATACAACATTGCTTATGTTATGCCACTTATTGCAAACTATCAAGTGTCAGAGTGCTATTTAATTCCACCATATATTTACAATATCAACTTATTATAATCTTCAATTTCAAATGTCTTTCATGTTAAATTATCCATATATATAATATCCATTTCTTTTTCATTTCACCTTTTTTTAAATTGTGTCATTAGGGTTAAATCGTTATTTGAGTACTTACAAATATTTAGCCTTATACAAAAGATGTATATGTATATGCATGTTGGAGATTCCATGTACATGTTATAAATGAAAACAATTTACATCCCCACCTTATACTAAGGAGATTTGTTTTGGACCTATCACCATGCTAAGGTGTGTTGAATATAATGTGTTTAATATAATGAATTTTGATTTGCATATACCGATAACTAATGCAAAATAATCTCTCACTATGTATAGAAATTTAATAATTACTTTCATAGTTTTTCACTTTATGTGTCCTTTTAAGTTTTTTGTTGTGATATTTTTTTTTAAATTAATTGCTATTTACTTTAATATTGTCTCAAATAAATATTCAGACTAATATACATTATTTCATCATTCACTCAATCTAATAATTTCATATCGTTTAGAGGTTGAGGTCTAAGACAGTTTAAATACTCATTCACCCTTTCATTCTATAAGGCTCTTTTTAAAGACAAAATTCGATACTCCAAAATAGACAATATCTTGGATGTATGATCATTGACAATGAGCTTACTTAACGAACTTGGGAATCAGAACATTGTAAATATTTTTTTTATTTTACAGAAATTATTCAAATTTAGAAAAGATCATCATATTTTCTGAAAGGATCTATCATTTTGGTATTCAGAATAATATTTTTTTTTTGAATTTCTTTTTCTGTCTTTTTTTTTTGTTTTTCTGAAAAAAAAAATAATATTTGTGTTGTGTGTTCTTCGTCTTCAAATAAAGTACTTCTACATGTGATTCTTGGAAATGAAATAAGTTATAGAGTTCCCATTGTTAGAAGAATAATATATGAAATAATATTGCTCAACATTCACTAATATAAGTTAAGTGGGAGCCAACTTCATGCATCTACAAAAAATTAAACAAAGATAATAAAATGAAATGAAAGGAATAATAATAAAAAAAATGTCATATCATAATTTAAAATTAAATTACAGCGTAAAAGTGTGACTTTTTTTTCTTTTCTGAAAGTGCAATATTTTCTTCAACAATCATCTGTTAAATCTGTTAAATGTACAACACGGCGTAGTATCGCTTCAAAACCCAATTATAATTGCAATATATTATTTCTATGTAAGCTCACTATATTCTTTTCTTCTTCACTAGATATACCTTATGAGATGATAATGTAAAATATTCACATAAATAGTTATTTTCTAATATGTAGGCATCATTAGAATATTTTCAAAGTTACAAATAAAAATTCTTATCATCAATAGTATTATTTTAATGCAAGCTTCATAAACATATATTCTTTAAAAATTGAAAAAAAAAAGTTATATAAAATAGAGGTTATTGAAATCTCGATAGAAAATATTTGAGACTGAACATTAAATTTAACTATTATAAAATAAAATGAAATTTACAGATATTGTAATTCGATTATTTATATAGTTCACGTGAGATTTTCAATAAATTGCTTATCTCGCGTACTAAACATTTTGTTTTTAGTAACAAAAAATTTGAAGAATGGATGACATAATATATTCAAGATGGATTCAAATATATGTTTAGAAATTAAATTTTAATTTAACTTGTTGGAAGTCCCACGTCGACTAGAAATAAGACTAATTCACAATATATATATGTGGGTGCAATTCTTACCTTACAAGCCAGGTTGTGGGACTTAAGTTAGGCTTAAATCTCATAGTACTTAGAGTCTCTATATTTAGAGTGTACAAACACCTCAACTTAAACATTCCAAACCGATTTTGGATTTTGTGGTTTTAAGTTAAACTTAAAACTCATTTCAAACCTAATTTAAAAAAATATCATACGATAAATTTTCATTCACTTAGATATATTATAAGATAAATAATCAGTTTAATATATCAAGTATTGACATATTTACTTTTAGTATAATAAGTAAAAAAAAAAAAAAACAGTTTTAAGACAACAAATTTAATTTCGCTAATCTTATTTGACCTCCAACAATGATTGAGGTAATTAAATATATATTTGGTTTTTATTAATTCTGCCGTATATGACTTTATTAAATAAAAAAGTAATATTTATATGCAATTCATATTATTATTATTATTTTAATAAATTTAAAATTCCTATTTTTAATTGCATATATATTAATGTTAGTTTTTTTAAACACATGTGACTAGAGACTTAACATGAGCTTAGCTATATTAACTTATGATGTACCGATTCTTCAATTTGGCTTACGTATTTATGTCCGACACGTATATGTATCCGATATTTTATGATACTTTATCAATATTTGTCAATGAAGTATCTAATTCATGAAGTCGTAATAGACTACAAGGAAATATTTGAATAATGAACAATTTTAGTGACAAAAAATAATTAGTCACTGTAATAACCAATTTAGGTACAAATTTATAAACTAAACATCATTGGTAACTAAAATAGTTCAAAAAATTATAATTGATCTATAAATTGATAACTAAAGTATTTTCTATTATAAATTGGTTTTTAAATTTGTCACTAACATTAGTTATCAAAGTTTTAATTTGGATTCGCACAATAACAATCATATATTTATTATGTTTTTAACAATTGTTGTGCATTTTTCAATATTTATATACAACGTATCTATCACATATTGTATCCTATTATTTTCAAAATAAATGTATCGACGTATCGGATACGTATCGTATCGATACACGTATCATATCTGTGCATCATAGATATTAACCATTGATTAATAGAGTTGAAAAAACTAAAACAGTTAAAGTTGTAGTGTTAAGACTGTAGTTTTCTTTCATTATAATAAAATATAATTTAATTAGTAATTTCATTAATAAATTTAGGTTTATGATTCACTTTGTTTCTATAATTTTTTTTACGAGCCTTAATATTTGTTAAATAAAATCTATTTAGTCTTTTATACGTCATTTGGAAATATCATATGGTTCACTTAGAGACTATTTATTTTTCTTTCAATTTTTTTCTCCATCCACCTCCTCTACATTTCTTGACTGAATGGAATGAATATATATATTAAGGGTTAAAAAGTAAAAAAATAACTAAATTTTAATCCATAATACTTCTTAATAATATTAATGTCAATTAAACAGAAAAGATTAATTTAAAAAATATGGAATAAAAAAATATATAAATACAAAGTGAATTGTATATCTAAATATTTATATTTCCACTTCAATAAACAACTTATATCACGTGATTTTAGGAAACTCAACTCAAATCCACAATTTGAAAAACTATAATTTAATTAAAGCAATGGGTTAATGATTGGAAGGCTAAAGAAATTAGGTTTTGGGAGCACTATTGTGTTCCCTCTTGCCATGCAAGAAAGAAGCAATGTGAGTGTGATGATTGCAAAAGCTCCATGCCTATGAGGCTATGGCTAACATTCTTTTTCACGTAATTTTCACTTTTTTTTGTCCTCACGCTATCATCTTCATCTAATCAAAAAGAAAGAAAAAAAAAAAACATTATTATGATGGAATGCAAGCAAAGAGGACCTTTGATTAGGTGGACCAATGTTGATGCCTCGCATGGGTTAGTTATGACCTTTTGACTTTTTCAGTTCAGAAGTTAAACACAAATCATTTTATTTATACAAGTAAAGGGACAAAATCATTGTTTTATCAACACTCATGCATAACATCAAATATTCTCTATTTCTTTTCACAAAAATAATAATATCAATAACATTTGTAAGTTATAATATAAAGGGTTAAATATGTTTTTGATTCCTTAACTTTTAGTAAATTTTGGAACTAGTTCATTTCAAAATTTTGGACCAATTTAGTCATTCATCTTTCGAAATACATGAATTTAGTTCTTTTAATCAATTTTTAATAAGTTTATTTGATGTTTCGTACACATTTCAGGATTGTATTTAAGTTGTTTATACTGTTTGACACATTTTGCTTTAATATTAAGTCAAATACTGTTATAAACGCACTTGAAATGTCAAATGAACTTAAAAAAATTTGATTAAAATGACTAAATCTATGCATTTTGAGAGATGAAGTACTAAATTGGTCCAAAATTTTGAAATGGACTAATTCCAAAATTCACTGAAAGTTAAGGAATCAAAAACATATTTAACTATAATATAAAAAATGTGCTTCTTCATTTTATTATTATCAATTTAATTTAACTATATTATTAGTATAGCTTCATTTTTATTTTTTTGGACTGTCGAGTAATCATAAACCCCTATGGATAATGACATTTTTGATTTCTATAATAATTGCTCTAAGATTTATGTTCATGACGACTTTCATAAAATTTTCGATATCGTTTAATAATTTAGTATAATAACAACTATTTTAAAAATTGGCTACACTGCAATTTCTGTCTCCATTTAATATTTGATCCATGGTTTTTGTTTTTTTTTTTTTCATGATGTTAGTTATCGAATTTTAAAACATTTGCAATTTTAGTATGATATTTAATTTTGTATAACTTAATCTCTTTTATATATTTTTTATTTGACTAAATTATTTGTTAACGGCACTTTAAATAATATAGGTCCGAGATTCAGCTAAATCAAAATAAAATAAATAAATTTTATGCAAGATTGAAGACGGGACTCAATTTACAATTTTCTTAAAATATGGGACTAAAATTATAAGGAAATTGGAGAACCAAAATTGCGAATCAATATTACAATTTAAATTTTAACAATATACATGAAAATTTGTAATTGATTGATCTTAGTGCATAAATTAAACTGTTTTATTATTTGGATAGATAATTTTTATAAGCTTTTTCAGTTATATACTTTACACTCAAATATTGTTGTTATCCATCATTTAAAATTGACTACGTTTAAGGTAAAAGTTTTATCACTGTTCTTAAAATAAGTATAAATAAAAAGGATATAATAAAATAGTATGAAAAAAATGATGATTCTAATTATTTGTGTTACCCTAAATAAATCCAATTTGCATGTTTTCAACTTGTGATTTCATACTCACTCCAATTGGGCTCCAACCCACTATCTCAATGTTTTCAACGCATACTATGATAATGTCAACCAATTGCTTCCAACTATGGTGGGAAGAGTTAGTCAATTTTTTATATGTGTAAATATATATATATATATATATATATATATATATATATATATATTAAATATAACCCAAACACTTATGAGGATTTATTATAATGAACAACACCTTTGTTTAAACACACAAAGTAAAAAGTAAAAAGTAGAAAGTAATTTTTTTAGGGTACGAGATAAAAGATACAATAGACCATGGAATAGCATGATAATATTTTGGTTTGAATATATTACTATTTTTATAAAATAAATTACTTTCTTGTTTTTTTTTTCGAAAGTGTTTTTGTCAAGGTTTTTAGATAATTCTTTTGAAAATTAAAAAATTAATTCTTTTTGTGTGAGATTTTTTTGTCATTCTTTTTTAATTTATTTAGTTTTATCATTCTTTCTTATCATTTGAAAGTATTTCAATTTCGGTTGAGCTTTTCTTAATTTTATTCTTCTTGCTCTTAAGTTGATTAAAAATGCTTAACTCTTTCATTATGTCTTGAGAATTGACCTCTTTCTAAGATAATATTTCAGGTGTTGTTGGAGAACGGTTGAAACTAATTCTTTTTGTGGTCATAAGAGACAAGGGAAGACTTATAAAAAAGTGCAAAGACTTATTAGGAAAGATAATTTGAAAGCTTGACCGAAACATGCATAGAAATCCATGAAACATGTGGAGAGCACATTAATAACCAAAAATTTCCTCTGAAACAAAATTTCTCGTCACTAAAATCCGTTGCTAATATGTGTTTGTGTTCTTACTTGTTTTTTTGAAGAATTGTCGTTGTAAGTTGTATTTCCTTGTTTTTTTGCATAATTCTCTTTCTTTTCTTATATGTATTAAGAAAATGTTGTTGGTACAATCTTATCTCTTAAAGTAAAGAGTGCAATGGAAGTATTTGTCTTGGAAGTAGTCTTAATCCGGAAGCTCAACAGTGATACTTGGATTTTCACATTGGACATGCCTCTAGCTTAAATTTTTGTTAAGTTTACGTTGTTTACTTTAAGTCTTTCCTTTAATGGAAGATGTTTGTTTGGTCGAAATAGAGATACATGTGCGAACACACACACACGCACACTTGAAAACCTTTTTATGAAAATTTTAGTTACTCCATTTTTTTGAAAACCTTCCAAAACCTTGAGAAAATCATTTTGATAAAAATGAGTGATCATTCTCCTTCTAGACATTCTGATGTGCATGGAAGCTATAGGGATGATGAAGAGTTGAATCTAAGAGATGAAATTAGAAACTTAAAAGAATATTTTAATAGAAAGTTTGAGAAAAGGGATATAGAAAAAGGAAGAGAAAGAGGAAAGGAAAAAGAAAAGAGAAAGGGAAAAATCCTCTTTCTTTGTCACATAGTCTCCTTGGTCCTTCAATATTATCAGCTCAAGTTTCTTGAATTGAATAATTACAATTAGGCCAAAACCTATCGTTATTAGTCAAGATATAAATCTTTTTACCTAAAAACGTAACAACCAAACGTCACAATTCGATTATGACTTAACACACCTAGCTTACATCATGAACATTTGATATTAATTCCAACGATTTCATCCTCAACAATTGTCTTGTTGGAAACAATTGATGTCATCTGCAATAATCTCCCACTCAATAATTGTCTTGTGAGGATTCAAACTCGTGACCTTGACTCTAATACCAATTATTGGATCAAACACTTAATACTAAATTAAAAGTTATAATTGATAGTCGATGTGCAACTCTTTCTACTTAAGAGCATAGAAAATCAAGTGCCACAATTTAGTTATGATTAAAACCATCCAGCCTACATCATGATAGAATTGATGTCACTTGCAACAAAGTTCACTCTCTTTCAGCTTTCTAAAGAGAGTTTCCATGTTCATAGAAGTAAGATCCTTGGATTCATAATTGTCACTTTTGGTTGTTAAGTTCTATGACAACTAAATCTTAATTCCAACTCCTCCATGTCTATCAAATGATTCATAGTATTAGTAAAACTTTTGTGCATATCCTAATATAAATAATAGAAAATCGATAGTTTTATAATAAAGTTATGAATTGTGGAGTGGAGGCTTTGAAGCCACCTTTACTCTTTGCAAGCATCCATGCCTGAAAATATGACAGAGAAAGGTAGGTAGTGGAAGTTTGGGACCGATTCATGCAAAACAATGTAATCCATGGATACATTAAATCATTGTGGAAAAAAAACATGAATCATTTTTGCTTTGAGGCAAAGTTTTCGAAAGACCAAGTGTGGTAAAACATTTGTGCATACATAAGCATAAAGAGCTATCGATGAAAATAGAAAATGTGATCACTAATATAAGAAAAAACGGATAAAAATAAAATTTGTGTTTAGTTTAGGAAAAGTAAAACAGAGATTAATCAATAAATGAAGATAAATAAAAGCTTTCCCATTTTGTATTCTTCTATTTTTTGTTAATAAAAATTTTTTTTGACAATAAATAATTGATAGATTTTGGAATGTTTTGAGACGTGAAAGTTTGATAGTGATATAAAATTTATATATGTAAACTAATAAAATAATTACTAAACATATGTTTCAATTTAGTGGACACATGAATAGTATAATTAGTGTATGTAACATTAAAATTTTAAACTAAATTTTTTAATTAAAATTTTAGTTCCTACGATATGATGTATTTTTACTTGTACCTAATTTTTTAATTTAAATATATTTAATAAAAAAATTATTTAAGTTCCTTTTATTTTGTGTATCAATTTTTATCTTTTATGTGTCAAATAAATGATGTGTCACACATTAAGTCCCTTTTGTTGCCTGATGTAGTAATAGTACACGTTAAGAAAATTATGAAAACGTGTATATTGTTATGATAAAAATAAGTTGAGCAACTACAAGAAAAATTTAAAAATATTATAGAAATCAGTAAGTGTGACACTATAATATTAGAAATAAAATATAAAAAAATATTTTTCTGCCTAAACCAAAATTTTATAATTTACTAAATACTCAATTTAAAAATAATAATTTATTGGGTACTTAAAATAAATAATATATTAATGACCTTAAATTTATTTAAGGTTAAATAGTATATGCATTTTTTTAAATAATACTACACAAATATATTTTCATTATATAAAATCAAGCTATCATCAACAATTATTTTGTGTTTTGAATGATAAAAATTAAAAGAAAATGTAATAATATGAACAAAGGTAATATTTATAAATTCGGAGGGAAAAAGGTTATTTTTTAAGTTTATTTAGATAAAATTGTAACATACACATTCAACCAAATCGTACTGAAGTTGTAGAACATCAACCTTCAACTCGCCAAAGATTAAAAAATTATATACCTAGTATGTAGAGGATTTCGATAAATTTGGATTTTTTGTTGAATTTTTTTATATTATTCCTCAATGTCTTTAAAATATATTGATGGTCATTAATTTTAAAATTTTAAAATATATTAAAAAAAATTAAAATATCAATACAATGTATCTTTAATGGTCAGCAAAGGATAATACTAACATAATTCATTTTAATAAACAAAAATAATTACAAATATATTATAGGCTTAAATACCTTTTTGTTCCCAATTTTCGTGAGTTTTGTTTCGTTTGGTCCTTATTTTTTTTTTTTGAAATGTTCAAAATGGTCATAATTTTTGTAATTTGTGGCCAATTTGGTCCTTTTTGCATACGCCATTTAAATTGTTAACATAAATGAACAGTAACTGCCACGTGTGACTCTGTGGTTTTTAAATTTTTTAAATTTTTTAATTTTTTAATTTTAAAAATGTTGTCCACGTGTCAAGTCATATTGTGACACATGGCAGTATCTCGTGGCTTATATTCAATTTGGTCCCAATTTTCGTTAATTTTGTTCAATTTGGTCCCAATTTTCGTTAATTTTGTTCAATTTAATTCCAATTTTCATTAATTTTATTCAAATCAGTCCCAATTTTGCTCCTCTCCAAATTGACCAAATTTAATTTATATATTAATGTTGTACTAAATCATTTAAAAAATAATGAAGAATTTTCCTTCTAGTTTTAAAAACAATGAAGAATTTTTCCTCTAATTTTAAACTAACTTTAACTCTATTTTTTACATGTACCAAAAATAAAACATATATAATAATTTCCCTAAAAAAATATAGTTAGGTTTGTTATAAAAATAATGAAAGAAATATTTAAAATAAATTTTAATAAAAATAAAAATAAAATTTTCAATATAACATTTATATAAAAAATAAATTTCGTTATTTTGGATAGAGACAAATTTGGAACTGAATTGAACAAAAATAACGAAAATTAGGACTAAATTAAACAAAATTAACGAAAATTAGGATCAAATTAAACATAAGTCACGAGATACTACCACGTGTCACAATGTTGACTTGACACGTGGACAACATTAAAAAAAAAAAAAAAAACAGAAAGTGATACGTGGCAGTTATTGTTCACTTCCATTAACTATTTAAACAGCGTTTGCAAAAAGGATCAAATTGACCACAAATTACAAAAATTAGAACCATTTTAAACATTTCGAAAAAATAGAAACAAACTAAACAAAACCCACGAAAAATGAAACAAAAACTACGTAATCCTTTATTATATATTGTGGCTCATTACTTACACAGAACACAAAATCAATCTTATTTAACTTTTATCTTCTTCGAAATAAAATACAAGTATAATACTAAGTCAATCATAACTTTTTTGAGTTTTTAATATCTATATGACTCTTAATTTTTCTAAATATTTTATATTTGTGTCTCGTAATATATATGATGCATTATAGAAAGGTAAATTGAGGCTATGTAGTTGGAATCTAAATAAGCTCATAAGACATTTGGATTTGTTTGATTCCATGAAAGAAAAAATAAAGAAAGAAAAAAATGAGAGCATCTCAAGAATGTGTTGTATCGTATGATTAAGAAAGCACATAACATCGATTTAACCACCACGTCGTTTATAGTCTCTATCAACCTATCACTTCAATTGATTAGGAAGAGTTGATAAATGCAATGGCTATATCGTTATATTTCCAATATTAAGCAAACTTCTCAGATTACATTGCCATCTATTCATTTATTTGTTTTGTCATTAATAGTCATATTTTCACATAATTGTCAAATTCATTTAGTGCTTAATCCTCTTTCTTGTAAATGCAATTAGTACTAACCCAAGAAAACATTGATATAATATATATAATATATGATTGATTACTTTTAAAGTAAGTATTAAATGATTATAATGTTGCCAGTGAAGTAATCCATAATTTATTTGCTTGCACTTCTTTCTAAAAATAATAATAATAAATGATTAACTAATAACCAACAGATATATGATTGCTAAACGTTGTCGTATACGCTAAAAAAAAATACAAATAATCTATATGCAGGTTAATGTAGTTGTAATTAATTTTTTCCCATTCTTATTAAACCCATACTATTTTTTTCTTCATATCTTAATCATTTTCTTTATAATCATCTTATTCTATACAGTTTATATCAATTTTTTAAAAATTTATATTATGCGATCTCAATGAAGTGACGTAATAGAAAGATATTACGTACTAGTGATGTTAATTCATTTACCGAAAAATTTCATGTTTAATTCTCACATAATCAACTTATATTTTTCTCGTAAAGAAAGTATTAACAAGATTGGTCTTAATGAAAAAGCAAAGATTGTTTTTCCCAATTTTGAAATATTGGGAGGTCCAACTTTCTGTATTATCACTTAAACAAGTATAATTAATTATATTTAAAACATGAAAATTATAATTATAACAATGACTTGATGAAACCGACAACAATTGACTAGTGTTTTTCGTATACCTAAGAGCATGTGTGAAGGAGAAAACAAAAAAAGTGGAGTGAGGTAGCAAAACACACACACACATAGTATTAAAAGTTGACCCTAAATGTTCCCAACAACACCAAAACAAAGCACATGGGAAGAACCAATGAAGTTCAAAAGAGAGGAACCTTTTTTTCAATTGGTGTGATCACCAATCATGTTCATTTGCCTAAATTTTGGATATATTTTTTGGACAAAAATATTATGTATTTATGGTTCCATTTTGACAGGTAGAGTGATTTAGGGTTCATATGGTATTTGAACACAATATTACATGGTCCAATTTATCAACCATATTCGACCAAGCATGTGACCTCTAATTGGTTATACTCTTCATATATGCCTCACATGGCTCAAAATCCTTTCACACTTTCTCACACATTAATACTTCTATCTCCAATCATAAACAACATAACCTCAAGCCAACAAGTTAGAAAGTTAGGCACAAATTATTAACGTCAATTCTATTTTTTTTTATTTGTTGAAGATCCGTCACTGATATTATTCGTCACTGATATTATTTACTGAATTGAATCAAATTAATACGAAATTTTTACCGGTTAATCATGTTTATATAAAGTTAAAATCTAGATATAATCATATGACTATATATTTAAAATAATTTAAGAACTAAGAATGAAGTTGTATAGGAATATATTGGTCACACATTAATTATCTTGAAGTTTGTTTGTTGGGAAAGAGAGATGTATAGAAAGATATAATATTATTGTAGATTCCAGGCTTGCAAATAGATAGGGTTTTGGCCAGCTTTCATGATGGTATAAAGTGGATGAGGCATCTATTAGAATTGGAAATATTCAATTTGTTTTAAAGTCTCTCTCGTGTCCCAATTTAAAAGCTAGAAGAAAAAGAGAACAAAATATTGCTTTCCAACCATGTATGAAGAATAATAATAATAATAAATAAATAAATAAATCTAATGGAAATTTAAATAGAAAATAATTAAAATTTTAGGGTTGTAGTCAGCTATGATTCCATAAAGTATGGTTCATATTTCTCTATACACGTGTTGGAGTACAAGTAACAAATCATACATACCCTTAATATTAAAATTCATAAAATTAGGAGTAAAATTAATTAGATCAAAAGTGAGATTTCTTAAAAAATTTACAATTTTAAAATTATTCATTTTTAGTGAAAGCAAATAATGTATTATAAAGATTATATTAAAAACAATTTTGTTAATAAATAATAGATATGGTTGTTGTTAAATAGATGAAAATGTGGGGTTGGTAGATTTATGAATACTCTTTTGAACTACTTGGAATATATCCAACTATTCTCCCATTAAATTGGGATGCTTGAAATCTTGATGGGTTTAATTTTATTTTTTTTCTTTATTTAATGTGATAAAAACCTAGATCTAGAGAATTTATTGATCCATATTTATGGCATGGTTTGTAACAAGAACCATCCTTTCAACTAACATTCCTAACGTTGTACTAATTCCAAACACTTCCAAAGTTACCAAACTATCTTTCTGTTTGTACTGTGTCCTTGAAGTCAATAGGTTTGGTTTATGTCTCTTTATGTTATCACTATCCTTTAATATATTACTTACTTACTACACACGATTTTTATTGCTGTGTGTGTTAACTTCATGGAACTTCAGCAAGAAGTTAAATCCGTTAGCAACTTTTCACCAACTAACATTGTTTCTCTGGTTAGCTACGTAACTTTAACACAAGCTCCGGGTTAATCTAGATTTTTTTTTTAATTTGTGCATTTCAATGGATTAAATATGTTTTTATATTTTAAATTATTTTTAAAAATCATGATTTGTCCTTAAATTAAACTATATATCATCTTTGCACTTCATGAAAATCATGTCATCTCATGAGATGTTTCTCATGTAACACACGGAGTTTCATGATAAACTGTAATATAATTTTCAATTTAACACATTTTCATAGAGAATGAAATGTGTTAATTAGAAATTTACAAAGCTAAATATTTAGTATTATTTGTTAAATGTTTAATAATGATGACTTAATAGAATCTCAGAATTTTCATTAAAATGATGAACTAAATAATTCTTATAAATTTTATTAAAATAATTTTGACATCATTTTAATATTTTATTTAATAATATCTATATATAGTGTAATATCCTAGAAAATGATATTTTAAAAGTGATAGTGGTTTAAAAATAGTGAGACTCGATTATTTTAATATTAAAATATTTTAATTTAAATAGAATCGTTATAAACAAGTTTCATTATTTTAAAACACATCATCTCTCTAGAAACCACTTCTCTAGAGTTCTCTGACTTCTCCAGAGTTCTCTGTTCGCGTAAGTTGAGTTTCCGCTCTTTTTTAGTCTTTTTCTGTTGCATGCGAGCTCTCTTTCGCTTGCATGCGACGTTTTAATCATCAGTATGAGTCTTTGCAGATCAGTGATCATAATGGTAGGTCCTGATCGTTCTTATGATGTTTCTATGTGTAGATAGAGCATTCTGTGGAGTTAGATGCGTTTTGGTGTTCTTTGAGCGGTTTGGGTATGCAGAGTCGCTTTGTCAAGTAAGGGAAGCTGATAATTGAATTTAATTAGAGGATACAATGAATGTAATTGTGTGTAATTAGAATTAATTGTTTGAAGTGTAATGGAATGTGAATTGTTTGATGTTTGGTATAAGTGAAATTGTGATTGCATTGTGTGAATTGAGGTTGAATTGGAAAATGAACACTTGAATCATGGCTCTAATTGGTATCATTTCACTTTGCTTGAAAACCATTTTGAAACTAGAGAACACTGCCATGGAGGTACCAATTTGGGTCATGAAATCAAGTGAAACATCTCCCAACGAAAACCAGAATATGTGTTGTTTTCTGGTGCAAGGCTGAGCCTTGAAAAATGTGAGAGGATCAGCGCTGAGCGCTAACCCAGCGGTGCCTAGCGTTGAAAAATGCGAGAAGAATGAGGCTGAGCGCCAACCGAGTAGTGCCCCAGCGCTGGGACCCCTGTAGGTCTGGAACGAAATTTTAATGCTGAGGCTGAGCGTTGGAATATGAGGCTGAGCGCTGACTGCCAGATTTCATGTGTTTGCTGTTTTGATGTGTTTCATTGCATTAACTGATTTGAAATGGATTATTTTGACTGTCTTGGTATGCTTTGAGTGAGATTGGGTGAATATGGATCTGTTGTATGTGAATTATGGAGGAATTTCGTGGAGAAATTCTAAGTGTGGATGAGGTAGGGTATGCAAAGACATAAGGACTTAGTTTTGGTTGGTATCCTGACGCTCCAGTAACCATTAAGGCTCATATAGAGTATAATGGGTTATGTCGTGAGGAGTAGCAGGATGTCTTAGCCATTGGACTCGATCAAGTCTTTGGCGCGAAGGAGACTTACCTGGTGTGATGATTGGGTGATAACCCCTTAAGGCCAAACTCTGCAAAGTTTGGGAATCATACACGGTGCAAGCCACCAAGAGGTCTAATGTTAATTGCATATATCCAGATAATTGAGTCTAGAGTTGAATGACGTGTGAGTATTGGAATGTTCCTGTGTGAATTTGTGATAATTGATTATTATTATGCTCTTACTCTAATGTAACCTTCTTTAAATCATTATTAGCTTACCCTTGCTTTCTATGTTTTTGTCTCGTGTTGTATATTTCCTTTTGCAATGATCACCTTAATGGTGGGAGCAGATGTGGTTGCAATGTCAGAGACACTTCTTGAGGATGAGGAGCCATCGTTTTAGGTGGAAGCTTTAGAGGTGGTCAATTTAGGTATATTTTAATTAGTTTAGTATAAGTGTATAAGTGATATATATTTATAATCATATCTTTTGTAAGATTGTATTAATATATTGTGTGCATTGAATTACCTGTTTTTGAACTATGATGAAACTCCCTATTTTTATTAGTCTTAAACTGCTAAAAATTAGGATGTTACATATAGAAAGTAACATATAAGATTAGCTTTTTTCACATTAATATTATGAGTGGCAAAATGGGTTAGTCTGACCCATTTTTGTCTATCTCGCCCTTGACCTTCCAAAAACAAGTCGGGTCAGGTTGATCTACCAATAAAAAATGGATCGAAAAATGTAATCCGCCTTGTCACGAGGTAGGTAAGCCCGCCACATTTTTTTATTTTATTTTTTTAAAAAAATATATTTATGAATTTTTTTGTATATATACTTATAAATAAACATTTACAACATATTTAATCATATAAATATTTTTTAAGCTTTTAATTGCTCAATTAATATCTTTAATTGATAAATTAAAATAATTATTACATTTACATGTTAAATTAGTCTATTATAACTAATAATTGGAACTTAATTTGTAAGTGTCAATGATTTAAATTACAATAGTATTGCATAATTATATTTATACAAAAAATATAACATAGAAAATCTAATGTTTTAAATTATTTTTAATTTTAAAAAATTAAAAAAAAACGGAGCTAGCGAACTAGGGACAGACTAATCCACCAGTTTTGCGGGTTAGGTAGGTTAAACCAAAACAGATTAACTAGTTGAAAACTCCAACCCAACTTTTTCCTTTTCTTGACGGACTAGCAGGTTTTGACATCCCAATTTATATACTTAAATATATATATATATATATATATATATATATATATATATATATATATATATATATATATATATATAGTTAAATAAAAACTTTAATACATTTTAATCTCATGGTTAATGACTTTTAGATATAAGAGAGAATGTCTTGAATGTAAAGTGTATAAAACTATACATTAAGTTGTTTGATGACTATTCAAAAGCTTACCTCTATTAATATTTTATAATTATTGAATTATCAAATCAATATTTACTCTATTCTAATAATTTAATTTCAAAATAAGAAATACAATTTGTAATTATAAAATAGAAAACTGAATTTAGAAAAGAGAAGAGTAAACTCAAGAAATTCACCATCACTACAAAACTTAATTCAGCTTGTTTAGTCTAAATTCTATAAATGGATCCTAAAATCAAACAAAATTTGAGAGAAAAAGAAACAAATAAAAAATTCATAAAACTAAAAATTAAGTAAACGCTTTATAATCATGAATAATTAACAATAACAAAATTTGAACATAGAACCTTGCATAAATTGTGAAATTCACCATTACTAAATTCGAATTAATGGATTTAATTAACCCAATCAATTAATTACTGTAAAAACATCTCCCAGCTTGTTTATTGACGTGATTTGGTTGTCCAAAATTATCCATTATCAATGAGGTTGTTTTTTTTTATTATCAAACTTTGCTTTTAGAGTAAAGCACCTTTAATGAGACCGAAAATGTATTAATTAATATATAATGGGATAAAGGAAAAAAAAAAGGCTAATTAACTTTTTCTTCAACTGTTTATTTACAGAGTTCATTCCGTTCTTTGAAATTTTAAAACTTTCAATTTAGTATTTTTAACTAAAAATTTTAATGAAATGAAATTTATCTTTGTCTAAACTAGACTTAATAAGTTAAAATTTACAATCAACAACAGTTCTAACTGAGGCTAAAATTTTGTGACAAATTAGTAACATTTTAAACAACTTTTAAAATTTTTATTAATAAGATATTTAAATTAAAATTATATTTTTTAAATGATCACAAGTTCAAACCGTCACAATGTTAATTCTATTTTATTTTAAATTAAATTAATAATTAATTAATTAATTTGAAATTTTAATGCAATGAAAAGAAAAATAATTTATATTTTATTTATTATTTATGTAAACTTAAAATACGTATTGTACATTCTTATTTTATAATATTATGGACAGAAATTATAATAAAATTTATTATACAGTAAAACTAAATTTCTACTTTATATTTTCATAGATTAACAATTTTAAAATATGTTTAGTAAAGAGAATATTTAACAAATTAGAAATTTAAAAACTAAAATAATATAAAATGTGTAATATCATACACTCTCTTTCGTGTCATTCATTCATCATATGTCACATTTAATAAGTTGCACTTAAAATAGAAATAATCAAATAAATAACAAATGAAAAAAAAATTACCTTGAGCAAAATTTGACTTGATTGAACAATTTTTTTTCTTTTATATTTGTGTGGAAATTTGGCAAAGACAAAGTTTGAAGTACTATTTTTGTCCAAATAAAAATAAGACAAAGATGAGACCTAACAACATTGATTTCACTCAAACAAAAATAAAATAGATATTAAGTTTGAAATTTTGTTTTATTTTCACTTGGACGAAAATATCATAAATTAGTCTCTTTACTATATGTAACGTCCCAAAAATTAGATAACCTCAAATTAATAAAACGTAACATACATAAATATTCAGAGACCATAGAGTTTGGAGTATGAAGGTACACGGTACACCCAACATACCCATTTTACATAAAAAAGAGACCTCACACGGCCTAAAACAAAGTACACAGGTGAAAAAGTAGTATTAAGTCTTGTACATACAAGATAATCATAACTAATAAAAACTCCTTAAGCGATGGGCTCTATAGTGAGTCCAATACCCGTCCGTAACCATCAAGCTGCAACATCCCTATTATCCTTACCATTGCCAAGGGTTCTCACATCTGCTCACATCAATAAAATTGATGATCATCGCAAAGGAGGAAAACCATACACAACCATACAGACAAGTGAAAGGGTAAGCCAGTGCACAAGATTCTTACATCATAACACTCAACATTCAATCACATAGTCAAGCGTAAATAACGGGAAACCACACATGAGGTACCAAACTATTTAAAACTCCAAGACTAGACTATCCGGATACGCATAATGAGGCACCACCACGAGACAGTGAAATTATGTCCTAGCAGCGAGGCATCACCACGTGGCCTTTGTGAAATTACGTCCTGGCCTTGAGACACCACCGCGTTGCCCTCGTGGAATTACGTCCTGCCGTTGAGGCACCATCATGAACTCTCACCTCGAGGTTCATGGATTTAAGTCCAATAGATGAGGCGCCACCAAGGACTCCTCGGGAGGGCCCATGGAATTACGTCCATTAGGTGGGGCACCACCATGAGCTCTCACTACAAGAGTCATGGAATTACGTCCTACTCACACTTTGTACATGTTTCACCAACCAATCAGAAAGTTCATATAAATACCAACATCATGCATAAACAACCAATCATACAACTCATGCTTCCCAATTCATATGGCAATAAAGCAACATACCATTTTCATCTCAACCTCATATATTAATCAAGGCATCATCCCTCAAACCTTTCTAGTCAAGCATTCAAGTTAGGCAAGCAAGCAACCACATCATTGGCCATTCACATTATAGCAAAAAACCTGCCCCAATCTCGCTCAGGCTAGAAGACCTCGCTCAAGCGAGAGAGGTCCTTTCGCTTAAGCGAGCCCCTTCTCGCCTAGGCGAGAGCTCGAGCAGTAGAACAGTGGCTCCTACAGATTCTCACTCAGACGAGTTCCTTCTCGCCTAAGTGAGATTACATCTCGCTCAAAATGAAGACAAGTCGCTTGAGCGACAGTTCGCGCAGAAAAGCTTGGGCAAGCCTCTGTTAGTCTCGCCTAGGCGAGGCATGCTCGCTTGGGCGAGAAAACCAGTGTCTGCCACTGTTCCCTCATGCAACAGTCACACAAACACAATCCCAAAAGGTAAAATGACATTCTCATCAACTCACGGTAGCATCCAGACCACAAAATCATACAATAGCATTAGAGCAAGCATAAAACGAACTAGACAGATGGACCCTAGCTTCCCTTACTTGGAAATAGCTAGAAAAAGGGCTCCGACAGCCGACAGTTGAGCACAACAACTCTAAAGGCAGATTCAAGAGCTGAAAATAGTAGCACAGTTTTAAAACGAGCCCACCCTAACAAAACCCTAGCTGGAAGACGTGAAGAGAAGACTGAATGAAAGAGCACAAGTTGACAACAACTTAGGTGGAGAAAAGGGACGAGATTAGTTAACTTGACGGAACATTGGCTAAACCCTAGCAGAACCTTCTACAAGGAGAAAAGAGTGTTTGAGAAACGAGAACGTTTGCAAGTGAGTGTAAAATGACGAACCCTAACTGTTTTAGGGGCCTTGACACCCTATGAGCCAGCCCCATCTGCTTAGGATCAACCCTTAAAATAAGGCAGGAAAATAAACAGACCTTACACTATATCAAAAGGAAGATCTTTTACCCAATATCAAAACAAAATTTTGCAACTCTTAAACAACTCAAAAAAATTACTATGGTTTTAAATCGTTCAATATAACCTACATTTTCATTAAACTCATAAACCAACCTATATCTTTGAAACTTTCAAACTTAAATTCAACTCAATTTCAAACTCAAACTCAACTTAACTTCAAACTTGAATCCAAATTCAAACATTTATATATATCTTAGTTATACCATTTGTACCTTTAAAAATTTACTAGACATTTACATTCAAGGATAAAAGTACTTTTTCAAATTTTTAAAAATTTAAAATTAAAAATAAATAAATTTGAAACCAAAATTAAAATTATTTTTTGTATAATCCGTTCTTTTCTACATCCGTGCAACATGAATGTGGACGCGAACATATGGTCAATTTATACAAACCTTTCAAGGAACAATAACAAATGAAGATCAGATTTTTAGAGTAAACAAATTTTCTTGCATGTAATTAAAGTAAAGGTTGCTTATCTTTATTTCTGGATAGATTATAGGAAAAGCAATTTAAAGTAAAATAAAATATCTGGCTTTGACTTACGAGTCTCTTTAAAAAGATTCCGCAAACATTTTCATTTTTTAAATAAAAAAACAAAAACCAGTTGAGATATAAATTAAAAATCATATTTAAGAAAATATAATATAAAAACTTCTTCAAATAAACTTTTACAAAATGTTAGTTTATAAAAAAAATGATTTCATTTTTTTTTCTCCTGAATCATAATTATTTATAGCGATGCTTATTTCATACGAAATTTTAATCATTGTTGAATCAAGTATAATAATAAATAAGAGTTTTGATTATATAAATTTTAAATTTTACCTATAAATATTTATACAAATAAATAAATAAATAAAACATATAATAATTTGCTTATACATAAGTCATTTATTAAATTGTTTTTATTTTCACTATTTTCATTCAAAGGAAAAACACAATAGTACAAAATTGAAAATAATTAATTAAGTTTGAAGTTCTTGAAAAATTTGAAAATTTACTGCTGAATTTGTATTAAAATTTTGTGTTTTATTGAGTCTTACAAATTTAAAATCTTTCAATTAACTTAAATTTCCTTTTTTTAATTTATTTATGTGACAGTTAACTCTATGACTTGACTATTATCTGTTTCCTTATTTTGTCTTTGTCACATTTAATTTTTTTATTTTTTTAATAATTTTATGATGTTATAATATTATAATTTTTTAATTTAATTATTTTTTTAATGTTGTAATGTTATAATTTAAATTTTATAATTTTATAATTTTATTGTAATGTATCTTAATTAAATTTGTTAGGTTTCTTTTGTGTGAGTATGTCTATTTACCTTAATTAAAAAAAATTGAAAATTTGAATCTAACTTCTTTGTTTATCTATAAATGACATGTAAAACATTTACTCCATTTCTCCTCCTCCCACAATCTTAAAATTGTGATAAAGATGTCATTTAAAAAAAAATATGTATAAGGATCCAAATTTGTTCAAAATTATATTTTGACATGATAAAAGTAAGTTCTTTAATTAAAAAACTTAACCTTTTAAAACTACTAAAACTAATACATTTGTGTGTTCGTTTTATTTAAGTTGATTTCATTTATTTTTGATAAATGATAGATAATTTGAAAAAGATTATTTAAATGAGATCTTTCGAAGTTGACCTAATTGAATAGAGAAGAAAAGAAAAAAGAGTTGCATGTCATGGCATGCAATGCAAGACAGCTAATGAATTTGATACAATCTTAGAGAAAAGTTATGCAAAAAGTGTAGTGTCCCACAGACAAGAAATAATGAAGAATATATATATGCACACAACAATCAGCCACCATATGAGATGCAAACTCACTCACTCACATGGCCTCCAACACACCATGCCCAACCGCTCATTAAGGAGCACTCAAAGGAAAGAGAGAGAGAGAGAGACTCATCTCAATCCATTGCAACAACTTTCAAACTTGTTCAATATTTCACTTCAACTTCCTCATCTTCTTATATTTATTTTAGTGTGAGTTCTTCGAAATAGGAAATGAAATAGTATTTATGTTGGTCGGGTATCTCAGGATAAAATTTGTTATAATTAGTAATAAGTGATATTTTAAACGGATATTTGTGGATAATGAATAACAAATAATTTAATATTTATTTATAAAATGGTTCATGTGGATATTATATTATTAGTACTCACATATTTTTTATTAGTAAAAAATTAAAATTAAAATTTAATTTATATTTTTTTTAGATTAAATTTAATTTAATTCATGTTATTTTTTGTAATATTTTATAATTTTACTTATATTTCATTTTAAAAATCTATAACTTTTTTTAAAGGGTATTCATGAATAATTGTAAATTTTAAAAAATCTGTAGAAATTTTTTAAATGAATATTTGATAAGTAACGAGTCAAATATTTTTTTACAGATCAAATAACAGATAAGTAATATTTGTGCCTGATCGATCCATGTTCATCAATAATTTTACCATTATCTTCTTCTCAAATTTATTAGACTTCCATTTTTATTTCTCTTTTTTCTCTTTACGTAATGTATCTATTTGTTGATTATGTAAAAACAACAAACAAAAGTCTTGTCTCTTATAAGGGAAGACTTTTTATGTTGGAAATCAATTTTTTTGGTATGTTCAAAACTTTGAATCCAGTAATTGTGTTAGTCCCTTTCAATCATTTTTTTTTTCAAGAATGAAAATGTCTTGTCCTTACTTCTTGTTCCTTAAAACATTGAAGGATTATATATTTTTATTATGTACAAGAAAATGTCTGATTAACGACCAATTTTAGTAATTAAGAGTTGTTAATCATTATAGTCACCAATTTAGATACCAGTTTACAAAATAAAAAATTATTGGTTACTAACATAGTCATTATTATGAATAAAAAATTATAATTGATCGCTACTAATTTAGAAATCAATTCCTTTGGTAGTAAAAACTTTGGTAGTTAATGTTTAGTAATCAATTTTCTTTAAAAGCTAAATCCTTTGTAGCTAAATTTTAGAAACCAATTATAATTTTTTTTATTCACTATTTTAGTAATTATTAATTTTTTTTTTTATAAATTGGTATCTAAAATTGGTCTCCATGGTGACTAATAATTTTAATTACTAAAATTGATTGTTAATGAAATTTTTTTTTAGTGATTACTTTTATCATAAAAGTAAAAAAGAAACTAAATAATAATTAAGATTTATCATTATTTTTAATTTTTTATGTGTTTTGATATAAATTTGTTCAATTTTATTTTTTGGGTGCATAATCAAGATTATTTTATAACTCTCTTAACTATTATATTATATTTTTTGTTTTTTACATGGGGACAACATTGCAGGAACTAATCAAGAACATAAGAAACACCCAACAATATAATTAATGTAATATGATAAACATTCTCTCCCAAGTAGATATTTGTAAATAATTAGACTTTCATCTACAATTTAAGTTGTGAAATTTTAATTGTCTTTTTTTTTTACATATTTAATATAATTAAGATTAATTGTTTTTTTCTAGTTTTTTTCTCTGTATTGGTAGTAAATCTAAATATTGCCTTCTGGTAATAGAACTGGCGTATTATTAAAACAATTAAAAAAGTTTGCTCTAATTTAAATAAAAATAAATGAAATCATTTTTATCAAGTCTAAAAGAAAATTAAAAAAAAAACTTTTACCTACATACATTTCTAACTTTTACTAATGTATTCCATGTTTAGACATAATCATTCTCGGTCTTCTAATAAAAGTAAGTGATGTTCATGGATATTTGTAAGTTACATGATCTATTACTCATGTGATGTATTTGATCGAGACAATTTAAGAGAATAATTCATTTATATTGAAAATTTAAAATTTCTCAAAGAAAAATGACATGTTTGAATGAAAAAATTATAAGAAAATTGAAATTACAAAATTTAAAAAGGTATTTCAAGTAACTAAAATAATATAATTTGAAATTTTCTACAAAAGGAGGAAATTCCTCGTGGAATTACTATTTGCTCAGGACAAAAAAGTCCAGAGGACCAAAAAGTCGAGTTTTGATGAACAGACGAACGAGATGACTTGGTTAAGATCAAAGGTCGAGCTGATTCAGACCTTGGTCGAAGGCCGAGCCAAGTCGGGTACAGGTCGAAGGTTGAGCCGAGTCAGGCTCAGGCCAAAGATCGAGTCGAGTCGTCCTGGGACCGAAGATTGAGTCGAGCTGCCCCAATCAGAAGATTGGGTTATGTTCGTCGTAAGATGAAAATTAAATTGTTTTATTCAAACAACAAAATTAAAATGTAAGATATTTTATTCAATTACTATATATTTCAATTTATTAAAATTGTTGAAATCTTTGGTCAAAAACATTTTTATATTTACTTGATACATTAAGTCTTGAATTAGATTATATATTAGTTTGTGATGGAATATAATTAATACGAGTATTTTTAAGTTATTATTTCGATCGTTGAATATCCTCGTAATAATAAATTCATATGTGGCTCGTTTTTGTATGTTTGTGTTTTATGGAATTAAATTGATTTTGGATTTCTAATAAAAATGTTTTATTTTATATATATTTTTCTTCTGTTAAAATTTTATTTCAATATCTTACTCTTGTTTGCATTGTTTGTTTGGTGATTTACTATTAGTTCATTATGTACACAAATACACATGTACAAATATAGAAGTAACATATAAGAGATTAAATTTTATTTTTAGACTCTCCTTTTCTAAAAAATTGAATATATCACAAAATACAAGTTAAGATATTCAATATATATATATATATATATATATATATATATATATATATATATTGTTACGTTTACATTTATTTTGAAATGCTAAATTTGTTGTAAAGGTTTGTTTGTAGTAAAGTAAACGGTTTTGTGAGGATTTACACTAATCTTCTGTGAGTAGTATCATAAATTTTTAGAAGCTGGTAACCTTTTAATGTTGACACCTTTAATTTTGTCTTCACATTATTGTTCTTGGATTATGATAATTTCTTGTACATATATTACCAAATTTAGTACCCACATGTAAGAATGGAGTAATCTTTGTTAAGATTGAATATAATCAAAATGTGTAGAACTTGATTTTAAGCTTATCAAAAGATTTATTTTAGTTATATTATGCTTATCTATGTTTAATGTTTATATTAGTTTCATCATATTTTAGTTATATAATTGCATTCCTACAATAACCCAAACCCAATTAGTCATAAACACCAACCCAAACCTAAGCAATAAGAGATTAAAACATAATTTACCAAAAAAAAAAATATTACATGTAACTATTTTGTTAAACTATTTGATAAAATAACAATGCATTGGGCTGCAATATAATCAATGTGTCATTAGTTACTATTGCTACTTCATGACAAAGACCAACAAAGAAAAAATATATAGACACCAAAAATACTAAAGATTTGTTTAGGACCTAAAATCAAAATCTCAAAAATATTTAGAAATAAAAAAACATAAACTTGAATATACAAATCAACAAAACAAACAAATTAACGAATACCTCTATATACTTATACAAATGAAAGAAGTACCTCTCTCAACATGAAATTAAACTAAAAAGTTAAATGTTTTACTTTGTTATTTATTTTTATAATATTTTGTCAATTATTGTGTTTTAAAAATCCATTTTGAGAAGTCAAAACTAAACAAAAGAAAAAGAGAAGTCTTCTCCCGCGTATTTCACCATGGATTGATCCAAAAAAAAATCTTCTAAATCCTATAAAGTAACCTTTTTAGTTTTTTAAAACAAAAAAATAAAATATGATATTCTTTTATAATTCTCCAATTCTTTTCCTTTTAATTTGAGTGTGAGAGATGCAAACTAAAGCATCAAATGTTACATCAAGTAGAGGCTAGCAAACCCTATGTGGTCACCAAAAGTTTATGATAGAGAAACTTGGTTGAGTAGCTTTATGTCACACCTCAAAGATTCACTCACATGAACATCAAAACCACTTGCATCAACATTTTCTCTCTAATGGCCCTCTTCAAAAGCTATTTATATCCAATTAGGGTTTGGAGTTTGTTTCAACAAATAATAATAACCTATGGATAATGATATGAATTCTAGGATCATTCAAGTCCTTTTAGAGAGATTCATGTTGTCCAAATTATTGGTATTTTTTATTCATCTCTTTGTTTTATTCAAGCTTTATCTTTTACTTAGAGATCTTTTAGTTATTATAAATAGAATTAAGTATGATTTTAGTATTTGAACTTTAATATAAAATTTGAATTTGTTTATGTCTAAAGTTTTAATATATTTTGGTTATTAAATTTTGAAAATGAATGAATACAATTCTTTTAATTCAATTACATTACATTTTTTTGACATGTTAAACACGTTTTTTGTTAGTATTTAAGTTGTTTACACTATTTGACATGTCCTGCTTCAATGTTTGTTAAGAAACAATTTTGACATGCAAAAAACTTTAACATAATTAGATTAAAATGACTAATTTTTATAGGTAACATAAAATATATTTGACATGTCAAAAAATTATCGATGGACTAAAAATTTATATTTTGATTTTTTTATATTTAAAATTTATTTACATGACATTGACTAATATTAATTTGAAAAGTCATAATTATTCAATTACAATGTGTGAGATCCAATCATTCGGATCTGTATTATAGCTTTTCAGACAGATAATAATGAAAATATACTCATTTCTTAAATAAAATTTCGAATGAAAACTAAAGTGTAACTGCACTTCGTAGTTTTTTTTAACGAATACAAAGGACATAAAAAATAATTTATCTGCAAACTGACAAAGTGATTTATTGAAGTCATGTTAACTTATAAAGATTTTTCTTTCGAAGTGCTTAGGTTGTTCTCACGAGCTATAGATGCAAACAAAAAATCATTTTTATTTTGTATTTATAGGGAAATATTCAATTTTTGTTGTCTATTTATGTAACAAACTAATTTCCGTTGTAATTTTTCTTGAATACACAATGAAGACTAATTTCCTCTGTAATTAATGTTAAAAAGGTAATATCGTGCAGGACATTTTCATAAAAAAAAAAGTTAGATCAATACTCTTATAATTAAAAAAAAATAGAGATTGAAATTGAGCAAAATTATATATCCTCTTAAAAGACTCCATAAAATTCTATGATAGTGTAGACTCAAGAAAAAAAGAAAAAAAAAAAAGAAAAAAAAGAACTTACTTTAACACCAAGGTGATCATATATATGTATTCCTCTTAACAGCAGAAGTTATAATCTTTAAAAAGATGAAATATTGGATCAGAAACGTACAAGGACGACAAAGAAATATTTAAAAAAAAATGTTCGAATGATTTTTATAAAATGAACTTGTTAAATAGAAATTATATTTACTGTTTTTTAATAATAAAATATTGAAATATGTTTTATAAAACCATTTCTACTGTTAAATGATTTTGCAGATCCTTGTATCAGCACTATAGTTTCTTAGTATACCCTATAATTCAAATTTTCATGTTAAAACATATTTTAAATTATATAATTTAAAATATATTTATAGTGAAAATGTATTTTAAATTGTGTAATTTAAAAGTATATTCTACATTTTAGATTATATAATTACAGATCTAAAAATATAATAATTAAAATTATAAAAATTTAATAATCAAAATATTATTTTCAGAAAAAAAAAAAGGAATGGAGCTGCCAAAACAATTTACAAGTTCATATTACTACCTTCCGTTTTAATAATGAAGTATTTGCTTCCTGCACCTCACAAAACTCTATCTATTGGCCCAAAATTAAATTAATGAGCGAAGAAAGTAGTACTTTCAGAATACAATTCCAAAATAGAATACACGTAGAATCATAAGTAATAAAATAAATTTTAAATTTACCTTTCAATTCATTTTTTTGTTGAATAGATAAAACGTGATTTTGATTTTTACTACAGACACTTACTATCAAATAACCAAGGTCTAAATTTTAGATAATTATAATTTCAAATTTGTAATTACATGAAAAATTATTTTTTTAGTAGTGGGATTAAAATTAGAAGAATTAAACATAGGAACTATGTGACCAAGATATTTTAAAAATGTGTAGGAAGTGAAGATGGTTCCAAAGAATTCAAAATAAAGATAGTTGAAATGAAATGAGTGAATCTCATCATAATATAGAAGTCACTTTTTCTTTACCTTTCAAAGTAACACATAAACTTTACTACTTCTAATGCATATTTTTGTTCCCTCCTTCAACCTTTTAACTTAAACAACCTTATTCTATGTCTATCTTTATAACAAAACCTTTAGGATATATTCTTTTAAAAACGAGTTAATGTAATATTTTTAGTACAATTCAGATGATAAAAATTATTTTAATAACATCTATTTTTCATTTTTCGTGTGCCAATTGTCTTTTTTTTTTTACCAAGTCAAATTTCATCAATAATATCTTATTCATTATTTATTTTATATGTCATTTTTGTCTAAACATTATTACCATTAATTTATATATATATATATATATATATATATATATATATATATATATATATATTTATATATATTATTTTATAT